>JAABUU010000100.1_pt1 | contig 206371 bp, 224 predicted proteins | sample 5559301 | NCBI WGS metagenome assembly JAABUU01 (sample SAMN10711884, study PRJNA513360) | rock metagenome | isolation source: Antarctica rocks | place: Antarctica: Victoria Land, Richard Nunatak white
CCGGCGGGTGTTGTTGGGGTTGGGGGGGGTGGGGGGGGGGGGGGGGGTGGGGGGGGGGGGGTGGGGGGGGAGGAGGAGGATCGGGATTATGATGGGAGCGGATGGTGGTAGGGATGCGGATGCAAAATGAGAGGGTTGGGGGCTGGCTAGGAAAGGGAAAGGGGGCCCTTCGAGGAGAGACGAGATGGGGGATGGGGGATGGGGGAGTGGTATAAAGATTTATTTATTTTTTACACGAGGGGAGGTACTGTAAGAACGGAAAAGGTTGATGGGACTGTCTTGGTCGTATGCTGAGGAAATGGCTGGGATAAGGTAGGTTTGGATGCGTACGGTTTTGGGGTTTTGAGGTTTTGGAGGTGGGGGGTTGGTTTGTGGGGTGTGGAGTGTGGGGGGAGGGAGTTGTTGGTTGGGGAATACTTGGAGAGGTGAGTATGTAGGTGGGTGGTGGTTAGGTAGGTGTCGGTCGTTTAGACGGTCCGTCACTCTCATTTCTGTTCCATACTGTGCATACATACATAACGAAAATGTTTACTTTTACCAGAGAGTACTTTCTTAGATCGGGTAGACCGATTCAATTTTTTCAATCGCTTGATATGTCTGACACAGGCGCAGGATCGATCGTTCTTTCTCCAGAGTTTTGCGTTTGTGAAAGATGATCCAGGGGTAATTCTCGTTTGGTCAAGATAATTCTACAAACAAAGCATGTTTGGAAACAGTGTCAAGTGCCGCGGATTTTCAGTTTAAACTTTTCCAGGTGGCTCTCTTGTTTTCCTGGGGGGAGGTTCTGGTCGTAAGGTCGTCGTGTGGGTTGTTTGCTGCATTAACGAATTGTTGAGGGTGCGGCCTTGTCTCATTGAGCTTGTTATGAAACATTTGATTGATGTGAAAAGAATTGTTGCTTTCTGTATTTGGCCGGTGCGGTGAATTTTGTGCAATATTCATTCTCTAGAGAAGGGGTGTTGGTTTGAGGGTGTTTGGGGTTTGTGCTTGCTTTGGCACGCGAAGGTCCTTCAAGAAGAATCCAAGGATCTCCAAACGGGTGTCAGCATCGATACATCCTATCCGGTATAAGAAACCTACCAATCGATCCCTCCCGGTTCGTCCTGCAAGACCCCATCACCATCTGAATCTGCATCCAGTGAACCTTCACCCCGCTTCCCATGCAGGAAGGAACCCAGTGCATGCACGCTGCATGCATAGAAACTGCACATGCATCTACTCGTAGATCCGATGGTCCCTATCTCCAGATAAGGATCGATGCGTGATACAGCCGATCTTACAATCATGTTTGCAAATCTCCCTCATGGAAAACTCGAGTTTTGAGCATTCTTGTGTGCTCCCTTTAAGGCGTTCTAGGATCAGGAAGAGAAAGGCTCTACAATGAACGAGATGGCGCTCAAGCTGGCCGTGCGGTATTTGGACCCGGAATCTGTGACAGACTGGACTGGAGAACCTAGCGCAGTTCGCTGTGCCCGCAACCAAGATCAGGAAGACATGAGGCGCCTCGGAAAGGTGCAAGTGTACAAGCGCAATTTCCGCTTCCTGGCAACGCTGGGCTTCGCTATGGTCTTCTCTAGCACCTGGGAGTATGTCCTGGTAGCCACGTCTTCCGGGTTGATCAACGGCGGCTTTGGGGGATTGGTATGGGAGTATGTCTGGACGTTTGCGGGATACTCCACCATTGTTGTTTCCTTGGCTGAGATGTCCTCGATGGCGCCGACGGCCGGGGGGCAGTATCATTGTATGTTCGTCGAGGCCTTGAGTCCTGTGCGTAACAAGACTGAGAAACTCGTTGATAGGAGTATCTGAATTCGCGCCTCCACGATATCAAAAGTTTCTCAGCTATGCCGCCGGATGGACAAGCACCCTGGCCTGGCAGCCTGCGCTGGCGGGCGGACTCTAACCTGTGGCTGTTATGGTGCAAACGCTCACACAGTATCATAAGGCAGACTTTGTCCTGCTGAACTGGCAGGCCTCGCTCTTGATGATTGCTCTCGGGTTCCTCACCGTCCCGTTCAACACCGTATGGAGGCGAGCCCTCCCAGCATTTGAAACCCTAGCTTTGGTCTTGCACATTGCCGGTTTTTTCGCCATCATGATTCCCCTTTGGGTTCTCGCGCCCAAGAACTCCGCCGGCGACGTTTTCGAACAAATCACCAACAGCGGCGGCTGGAGCAACACCGGTCTGTCCCTGCTAGTGGGCCAAGTCTCAATCTTCTACTGTATGGCCGGAGCAGACTCGGCGGTCCACTTGTCCGAAGAAGTCGCCGACGCCTCACTCACAGTGCCCCGGTCCATGGTCTGGGGCTTTGCGTTGAACGGTCTCATGGGCTTCGTCATGCTCATCACCGCCTTGTTCTGCATCGGTGACCTCGCGTCCGCGACCGCCGCTCCAGAACCCTTTGTCGCCATATTCCTGCATGGCACCGGCTCCGCCACCGGCGCCACCGCCCTGACCATCATTCTCTTCGTCCTGCTGATCTTGGGCAACAACACCTGCACCACGACCGAATCCCGTCAGATGTGGGCTTTTGCCCGAGACCGCGGGCTGCCCTTTTCCACCTGGCTTTCGAGAATTCATCCTAGATGGAACGTGCCGCTTAACTGCATCATCGTCACCATCGCGATTAATATCATCTTCTGCCTCATCAACCTCGGCTCCACCCTCGCCTTCAACATCATCATCGGCCTCCAAAACACCGGCTTTCTCGCAACCTACATCCTTTCCATCTCCTGCCTTGTCTCCCGTCGCCTCCGCGCCGAACCCCTTCCTCCCGCGCGTTGGAGTCTCGGCCGTTTTGGTCTAGCCATCAATGTATTTGCCCTCGCGTACGCGAGCTTCTTGATCATTTTCTGCTTTTTCCCCGTACAGGTGCCGGTGACGGCAATGACGGTGAATTGGACGCCAGCAATTTTTGCGGGGGTGGTGGTGGTGTGTTTGGGTTTTTATTGGGGGATAGGGAGGAGGGTGTATAAGGGGCCAGTGGTGTTTGTGGAGGGGAAGAGGAGGGATGGGGAAGTGCAGGGGGTGTGAACAAGAGGTTCGGGATCGATATGTTGAAATATTGATGTGGATCATTAGTAGAACTCTGTTTCATGTATATTTTCTTGCACGGGCTTGGGCCTGAAAGCTTGGTTCTATGGAGATGATGTAGAGATGAAATGCACGATCAAGTATAGAAAGCCATAGGAGCAGAAGCAGAAGGAGGCACATTATAAACAACTACCTTGGATCGAAGATAAGTTGCACAAGATTTCCAACACGGGGTGTTAAAAAATCCGAGAAACGAATCGCTCTTGCATAAGCAAGTATGTTGCTGGTTATGCTGCTCAGAAGATGCGTGATAGATTCGTGATGGCTTTGCTTTGCTGTTTCGCTTCCCTTTTGGAGGGTGTTTCTTAGGAATGAGTCTTGTGATGGATCGAGTCTCCGGCAATTTGTACCAGAATACGGGGTCTTATGAACCTCCTCGCATCGGAGATACCTCAAACATAGGTATGCCATATGGGGGAAGTGTGAAAGCCCGCTGCGAAGATATCAGGATCTATTAACAGCAATACCTGACGAGCTGGTATTGATTCCTACAAACCTACAACCCTCATGCCAATCATAAGTTTATCTCCACCTCCATCAGCACTATATTTAATAACGGCGGTCAACGCTTGCGTGTCAGTCCCACAAAGACCGAGCAGGAACTTCGAACAGAAGAAGCATGTCGGTGACGCCGCCTAACCAAGCGGTGGAGGCACATTGATTGCCGGTCGTTCATGCATCAGCCATGCGACGTGCTCATCGTTACACGGCGAGGCCCAAGGCTCGTCTGAGCCTTCCTCTGCACATCAAGCCGACATGGATTCCGGTGTCGTCAGATACATTTCGATAGGGACGGTGTGACCATCCCTTATGTAACCTTGATCAATTCACGGCGGAGACTATTCCCTTGTTCTTCTTCCCAAGGTACTTCCGTTACCGTGAAATCCCCCCCCAAAAAACGGTTGTGGCGACGTGAGAATGGCAGATCTCGCGGCAGGAGTCTTTCAATCGGTTCCAAAAATCTCCCAGTACCGCTGGCCGGGCACTGATATTTCCGAAAGATTTGACGTCGAAAACCCTGCGACCGAAGAAGTCGTAATAACAGTCCAGGCAGGCGACGAAGGGACCGCGAACCCTGCCGTTCAAGCAGCCCAGGAAGCGTTTGGAACCCACTGGAGATGGAAGACTCGTACGGAGCGCTCAGCCTTCCTTGACAAGGCGGCTGATGAGCTACAGAAGCACTCGCAGGAACTTACCGTCTTGCTCTGTCTGGAAAATGGCAAACCGTGGCGAGGCGCCCTCCACCGATGTGAGGTTCATTGTCATGATTTTCCGGTACTTTGCTTCTATTGCGGACAAACTAGAGACTGAGTTCTTCGACCAGGGCAGCATGTACTCTGCAACAATCTACAAGCCGCACGGCGTCCGTGCTGGATCCTTCCATTCAATCGGCCTCCGGTCCATGCAGGTAGAAATTGGCCCCTGCGCCGACTATAGCTCCAGCTATTCCAGAAATCAGAGGGAAAAACGCTATCCTCGTGTCTGAGGATACTGGTATTGACCGTGCAGTCCGTGATGCCTTGGATGGCACTTCTTCCAACAAAGGTGATAAGTGAGAAAGAAAGGTGCTACGCTAGCTGCACAAGGGCCTCTTCCATCCTCTCCCCCCGTGGCAAAAGGTTTCTTCATCCCATTTGGTCTCCCTCACAGACATCAAAACCCCCAATGACCATTCATTGCTCAAGACGCAATATTCGATCCTGTCGTTGCAGCTGTCATTCCCTTCAGCACCGAGGAGGCGGTTCGCATTGCCAACTCTTCCCGCTAACCGGGCTCTTTGCAGACGTACACTCTCGAGGCTCAAAGCGCACGATAAGTGTGGCACGGATGCTAGAGGTCGGCGTGTTTCTTTTTTAACCCCTTATCACCCTAGGGATTCGGGGCACTCCTTTTTGGGGGTGTGAAGGAGAAGGAAACACTGGACCGGGATATCGCGGGAATGTAGCCGAGCAACAAAACAGATCCCACCATGCAAAGGAGTTGTTGATATATTTGGGTTTTGAAGCGGATAGAGGTAGATGAATTCTTCTTTCTTAAAAATCAGAGTCGTCTAATTTCTTCAACAGCTGGTCCTATACGAATTAATTGAGCTTAAATCTTCGTCTCTACTGTACTTCTGGCTAATGGAGCTATACACAGCTATCATACTCGCATGCGTTCCCGAAATTGGGAGCCTCACGATCATACTTACAGCTCAACACTACAATTGCTAATTGTATTGACTACAGCCTCTGTCGTTTTCGCGTGGACAAATCTCATGGGATGTATAAGGTAGTCTAGCTGTGTACCTTACAGCTATGGTATAATGTGCTCGGATAGTGACATCAAATGCTGTCATCCAAACATTATATAGGTAGCATCTTTCAAACAGTACTCTAGCACTCTAGCACACTCCAGCACTAAGATGTGTGGATGTGTTTTGATCCGATGATCGGTTGGGCATGATAGCGACGATGAATCGGTTGTGGATGACTGCGTTATGACCGCATTGTTCTTCTGCCAATACCAGCGAAAAGTGTTAAGGTAGAAAGTGGTCAGGTCTCATACCTTAGCAGACCAAGGTTAGTAGATTTTAACGGTTTAAGATCAATCCACTAACATGAACAGTTGACCTCGTAGAATTACCGTTTGATTACGAGTGTAAGCGTTTTTTTACGGTTTGTTCACAGTTGTTTTGACTGCTTGACGTGTTCCACTGCTGGGTCGATCTCAAACCGTAAAAAGCTTTGGTGTTAGTCCGCTGAGGTATACCGGGTGTTACTGCCATGGACCATTCGATGGATGACATCACCGCGGAGCTGTGCGTGAAGGAACTCCGTATTCCGCATTGTCCAGGAGGTCCACACATGCACTGCACAGCCACCGCCACCGACACACTATATTCTCCGTGTGGCTCGAGCGTTCCAGACCTTTGAGCGTCACTCGAAGATAGATCTGCAACGCAGCAATTTCTATTCACGGCATCAATTAATTAAAGGTACACAGGATTCCTGCCATCGCCCTTGCTCACCCGGCATAAAGCGTCTTGCTATCTACTGTGGTATTGTTCTGGCTTCCGAAACCGACATCCGCAAGGTACTATGTACTCCGTATGAGGCGTACAATGATGTCCGCCACCAGAGGCTACACAACGCCCAATCATGCAAGCAAAGCACAAGCGGAGGTCGTTGACCCAGCTTCCCACCCTTCCGCGCACAGCGTTCTTCTCATTTCTCATGTGCGGGATCTTACCTACGGATGACTCCGAGAGATCATCGCACAAGATCTACGGAGTACCTCCTGTAAGCCAAGCGGTGAAAAGTTCAATAATATTTCACCGTTCGGGCGGCACTCTCAACGGCCTAGCTGTAGGGTCGTGGCATGACTCGGCACTTTTATCAAGAAACATCTGCTACTACCACCTACTTTGGTGCTGTGGGTGATAGGTGATAGATGATCGGAGAACTGTCAATTGATTGCCAAGTCAGCCACATCCCGGACCCTGCTCCGTACGTTATGCACCAATGCCAGTTTATCGGTCAGATCAGGGCGCCGTCAGTGCAGGGATATGTATTATTGATTACGGGATGCAGTCATTGTTATTGGCGAATCTAGAAGGCACTGACAAGCCACAGCTAGAGGCGAGGGGGTCGGAGACACATCCGCCAGTCGTCATCAATAATTGATTGATATTAAGTTATGACAGCGAATGGTTCCGAGGGCCATGCGTGTGACATGTTGTTTGTGGCTGGTGGTTGGACAACGTGCGTTTGGATCATAGAAAAAGATTCGGATGTGACGTAAGGTAAGGTTGGAGTCATGACTATGACGACATTCGACATTGGTTTCTATGGAATAAATAATTCTATTGTGCCACGTTGGCGGTAGACACCGAGCCCTCGGGGTATATCATGATAGGCTGAGAAGTGTGGCTGAGCACAGGTTGGTAAGGTAGAGAGAGGTACATGGTACACTGTGTTCTCGGCTATTAGGCCACGGATGCCGTGGCAAAAAGAAGAGATGGTTGAATGTTCGTTCGTATCGTGTCTGTAACGTATCATTGCCCGTAGACACGTGTATCGTCCCCAGGTCAACGCCAAAGCGAAAAAGTCCAAACCGAAGAGCAAAAAGTCCATCAACGTTTTCCCGGGGTATATATATGGATGGCAGTCTGAGGCAATCGAGGCGACCACTAGCAATTCGCTCCGTCAAGAAATACGTTGACGTGATAATCGTAAAAACAAAGCTGGGTATCATAGAACAAAAGAAATGTGCGCAGCCGGGAGATGGAGCCTAGAATAAAAGTCTCATCTCCAAATTGGACGTTGTGAAATCGGCAGAGCTGGGCTTTTCCAGCTTCGGCGTTGCTTCTGAATCAATCGTGAAAAATTCGACAGCCATGTCCTGGCCTTCCGGTAGCTCTCTGACAACTTCGTCATCAACCATGACCCTAAGACCTTTGGGGTTGATCCGAAGAGTACGAGTGATCGTACTTGGATCGACCTGGCATTTGATGGCGATATTAGTGATGAGGTCTTGCAACGTCCGCTCCATGAGATAGACGGCTCGGTAGTAATCGTGGTCTGCTGAGCTTCCAGAGACCTTGACCAGAACGTAAAAGCACGCAACAGGTTTGATTACCCGCTCCGGAGGGGCTCTGTAAGATGGATCAACCCCAAGCGCCTCGATCCAGTCCGGTAAAGAGGCATCAGTTGGACGGTGAACTTTGACGGCCGAACCTGAAAAACCTGAAGTGACGTTGACGATTGAGGTATCGAAACGTGCACCCGGGAGATTGCCAAAGCTGTCCCAATCGCCAGGAATTGGTCGAGTGCGATCAAGGTGAGTGGGATACTGAAAACCAGAGTGCTCGGCGGACCGTGGCTGTGACGGAACAGATTTGGAGCTTGGCGAAGGGGAGACGATGCAGGAGTTGGTTGGAGTCGTCTCCACGCTTACTCTTTGGTCACAAGACGACTTGCGGCTAGCAGGCTCGATTTTCGTGAGGTCCGAGGGCTGCCCGGGCAGTGCGACTGGATATAAGTCCGGATCGTCTTGTTCATAGCCTCTCAGATAGAGTACGCTGACGGGTCTGGTGGATGTAAACATATCCTGCATCGTCGCGAGCTTATAGTGAAGGTCTTCCTCGCCCGTGGGCCGACCCGGTGAGCCCTGTGAAGAAATTGACCACGTTCTTTTGTGCTTCTGGACCTTTCCGGGTCGATGGCTACCGCTCTTGGTAGCCATGGCGCCGCTTCGTTTTCGCTTACTAAAATCTTTGATCCCCGACTCGACCTGGGCGATTTGCTGTTTGAGCTTGTCAATGGTCTTCTTGATGTGAGCTACATCATTTGAGAGCTTCCGCTCTGCCCCGTGATCCCTAAAGAGTTTTACCTTGCAGAAGCAAACCTCGACTGTAGATCCTGGTGGTGAGTCTGGCGTACCAGCAGAGACAATCTCAGTCTTGGCGCAAAGACGAACCGGTATGCCTTTCACACCTTTAGAGTGACTGAAATCGGTCGAGAGGAAGTTGAAGCGAACAGCAACCGTGCACTCTGCTGTGGTCGAGCCTTGAGTAGGGCTCCAAGTCACAGAAAAACAATCAAAAGAAGCACGTTCGATTTCCACTCGCGGCCGTTTCGTCTCCTCGTCGCCGCCTTGATTGGGATCGACGTATTCGACTGCTTGGAGTTTTCCGGCTCTCTGATGGGCTTCAGCTAATCCTCTACCTTCCTTCCAGAGTTGCCAACACGCCGAAGGACGCTGTCTCTGCTGCTCATCCTCAAAAGAAATGCGGACAACAGTTCGGTATTTGATGGGACCAGTTGAAGGGCGCATACCCAGACTATCGACTATAGTCATCGAATATGCTTGCCCTTTATTAAGATAAGTTACTGGGATCTCGTCCGAGTGGCGGATCATCGCTGTCGGCGCATTGAGTGTTACTTGATAGCGGAACCTACATCGAAACATTAGCAACCACAAACATAATTCAATGGGACAAAGTTACTTCTCTGTCGAAGCAATGGACGGCGCTGGCATGGTCGTGTCGAAAATTCTGGCTGGAAATACCGGGATCTCCCTTTGCGGCTCTGTTTGCATGCTCATCTCTTGTTTGGGCGAGCCATCGTTTTCAGCGTCCATTGCGTCGAAGCCCGAGTCTTGATGAATAAATGAGCTAGGTGCGTAGGACTGCTGCGGATTGAAACTAGTCGTGGTTTGGAAAGAGTGCACGTCGAGTAGGTGAGGATGAAAGCCGTGCATATCGATCGCTGAGTGGATATTGCCTTCGAGAGTTGGCATGGAAAGAGGCGTCCCTAAATGGAAACCCATTCCCGGGGTGTGTAAATCACCGGCTTGATTGTGGTAAATGGTACTCGTCCCTCCCGGAGTTGGCGTATAGTAACCTGAGGGCTGGTTCGCAAACGAAGGAAAGTGGAAAGAGGTGGTGTCGAGCAGAGAAGGAGTGAACCTCCACTGATCATTGGCTTCTCCAGTACTCAACAACCCATCTTTGCTATCTTCGTGCTCAGCCATTCTTCTAGAGACAAGTATCCGGATTAGCTTTTCGGTCTGGTAAGCGGAGCGCGAGTTTGCTCATAACGACGTGTTCGACGCGACTTTTGAAATTGTCTGGAAAAGGATATTTTGAATTGAGAGACACTACAAAAAGAAGTCCGCCGTACCTCTGATCCATGGCTGGGTCTGATAAAGCGCCCGTGTTACTGCGGGTGGACGTTGCGGAGGTCGTTGGCACCGTCCCAGGCCCTACGCCGGGAAACTTTTGTTTGAAGGAAGCATAGAGCTCGTCGGCGGGTTTTTGAGTGCTCTTCCTAGTTGCCAGATGGGCCAGTCAGTAGAGCGCACAGAAAGCAAGCAGTGATCAACGTATTCACGTATGTTGACTTGAATGGCAGGATACTCACCGATTGCGAAACATTGGATATAAATCCGTACCACGTGCAGGCGACCAGAGCCCAAGTCCAACGGCATGTATAAGACTTTTTATAGAACTATGAAGATCTATAGCTCGAAGGGAACAACAAGATGGAGACTGCGGTCAACAGGATATAGTGCTTGGGGGGGGTGCAAGCGCATTTACGATGAAATAATAAATAATGCCACAAGAAATTAGAGCCAGACCATTGCCAAGTCAAGTAGCGCTGTTTTCCGAGGCGACCAGGCCATACCGACCTTACCTTACCGTACCGTTCTCGATTCATTACCCTTAGGCACATCCGTCATTCCCAGGTTCCACACAGTTTTCCAGCTTTTCCGTTTTTCCTTTTCGCGTAAGGTATCGTATCCTGAGAGGGGGCCAGGGTGTTGGCTTTAGCTCAAACAGCGAACATACTACGTAGCACCTTAGGCGGGCGCCACACTTGGGCTTGTCTGGCCGGTGCAACTTGCAGTAGCGCCGTGTACTACTCCGTACATGTACTACGGCAGCAAGGGGGGGTGTGATCGGACAAGGGGGAGGGGATGACGCTCGGGATTCGGTAACAACAGGCATTCATCAAAAGGCATGTGCCGTGTCCCGTGATGGATTGACCAGACTATCTACCTTACCTTACGCTCTACCTACCTATCAACTTCCTGACCCGGTGCGCACCACCAAAGGGCGCTTGAAAGCGTGTTCCCGTCCGATCGAAGCCCAATCGAGCCTCCCCTGCCGGCGTCCGATAAAAGCATACCTTACATGATACATACGTAAAAAAAGGCTTGTCTCCATCATCGGGGCAGCCGCTCCTCGAGTGATCGATCAGCCACACCCAGAAACGCTGATCCCCCAAGTCCCAAATAGAGTCTCAGGCCATCTCTCGTTCCGGATGATTTGCAACATCCACCTCCCACTGCGTTGGAAGATCAACATGCGGTAAAGATGTCACCATGCATGTAGGGCGATCCAAGAGGGAAAGGTGGATCTCTTACTCTAAACCGGCAATTGTAATTATAGATGGGATCCCATAATACGTAGACCCGCTGTTCAGCGTCTCTCTCTCTGTTCATCCGAGTTTCTGAACGAGGTAATGGAACTATCCAAAGAGGAAATTATTTGTGGAACCAATGAACACAAGCGAGATGAGATGGTCGGGAAGGATGACTTCACTGACTCTCGATCTTCTGACAGCCGTTCCACGGTTCCCACATGGGGAAGCTTCAACGTGATAAGAGGAGATACCAACCGTGAAAGGCTGGACAAAGTAGCAGCGCATCCTGAAACAGCCAACCAATCAGACATCGTTGCGGAACTTTCCACTTCGATAATTGGTACATCGGTGTCTAACATAGAAATCAGGGGGTGAATTGGAATTTGCGTGCATCCCCGCTCGTAATCTCGTGCAGGTGTTAGGGAAATTGCGTATGAGCCACACTTTCTGCATCAGCCACCGCTATTTTAACTCCCGTACACAGCCACGTATTTCTGTGGCGAGTGAGTACGCGGCAGTCGGGAAACTTTTCTGGAGGGTCTGAGCGATCATAGGTCCGCTCCTAGGAACTCCATGGCCTCATGGAAGATCCCAAGGTCTTTGATACGGGCTAGAATAAAGGATCATCATCTTGCTAACAGCAATTGCGTGTTCTCGCTTACCCTAGCACTTGAGGCAGTACGGAGTACGGAAGTAGACAGTAAGATCATGTCATGCTGCATGTGACTCCGATGGGAGATTCTTCACCGAGCCTCGCTTGAGCCGGGAATCCCGATATGTCTGAAATACTTTCGGTATCGTCAGTACTTACTGGCTTCTCAATGAACGACTCTTTACTCACCATCAATGAGAAGTCGTGTTGGAGAAAGAGCCCAGAAAAAGTAATTTTGGCATCTAGCAAGCAAACTAGATTATATAGAGTAGCTTTTAGACCATATTCTAAAGTCAACGGTCATATCGTATCTGATCAACATCTGTTGTCAACGAGTATATATGTACAGTGTGGGATGGAACAGAAATAATACAGGGCAGAGACCATGACAGCTAGTACTATCAGAGAAAACAATGGCACAAGAGAAACGTGACATCTCATAAAGACCTATTTTGCCTTGCAGATTTAGGAAAGCTTGTGGTTCAACTAAAGATTGCTTCACGGGCCAGTACAGTAAACACATACACAGAAGCAAATTGAGAGATACATATAGGGCCAGCGTAAAAGGATAGATGGATACAAAGGTCGATGAAATACAGATCCCCAGTCAACAGATGAAATGAGCGAAGCCTGAGGCGCCATCTTCTTAGAGATATCACGGATTCCACCTCATAACGCGCTGGACATCTCGGAATGGGTGATTATTCAAGAAATGTCGCGTTCAAATATTAAGTATCTGATCATACATAGGATATCATTACCGTGTGACAGGTTGGCAAACATAGCGATTCCGATAACTGTTGCAGCTTGTCGTGGTCATCGAGGACGCCTCGACTATTCTCATGCGGAAGGAGGTGGGTAGAACATGTTCTGCTGCTTTCGGGTAAGACCTCCAATTGACGAGTACTCCCTCGAAATTGTTTCCCATGCAAGAGAGCGAAATGTTCGGAGAAGGATAGGTGAAACGATGCTGCCGACGCCAAAGGCCATCATCGGAGGGAAATGCCACTAAGACTGGTCTAAGGGCTTCCAGGTCAAATCCAATTCCGTAAGATCAGTAGCCGGTAAGGTATAAATATCGCTGACTCTAGTCTGATCAATGAAAGGCGACAACATTGAAAAGATCTGTGGATTGTGGATTGTGGATTGTGGATTGTGGGGCACGTTCAGAAGTCGCTGGCTGGTAGTGTAAGTTTCACTGTAATTTCACTATCTTATCTTCACGTGATTGATTGCCTTTCAAAAACGTCACTTGGGGACTTGTGCTATGTGCAGTAACTCAAAGCAGCACTACACCATTCCCTCGAACCCGGCTGTAATACAGCCTACCTAATATGAACTCATCTTCCTTAGATACTCCCGCCATAAGGGAGCAAGAGGAGCGAGTCTCACCAGCTCCATCAATTACAACGTCCACTGCCACAGCATCAGCAGATGCTCCAACAACCTCACTGCCCAATTCCTATGTGAACGAAAAAGGCTCTGATGACACCTCGAAGCTGAAAATCCTACTCGGCATACTACGGAAGTAAGGTGGCTCCAGGTGTCCAGGAAACATGATTGCTTTTACTGGGTGGAAGGGGGTCGTGCCGCGAGCTCGTATTACTTGAGCGGCTCCGGCGCTGACTTTATATCAAAACAGGTTCATTGGCGTGACAGATATTGCCTCCGTCAGGTTTTCACTGCCGGCTCAGCTCCTCGAGCCGACGCCTAATCTTGGTATAACAAAAAACGTCTCCTGGATTGAGGTCTGCTGAGAACATTACGCTGATACCGTCGATCAGAGTACTGGAATTATCTAGATCGACCAGAGACATTCATAAGGCTCGTAATAAGTCTCGCGATCTGGTTTGCTTGACTGACACTTATATTTAGTATTGGCGACTCGGACGATGAACTTGGGCGCATGTTGGCTGTCCTCCGATTTTGGTTCACAAAGGATTTGGTGGGCCACTCTTATAAATATGACCTTGGATCATAAAGCCTGATGCATTGATGTAGAAATACGTCAAAGGCAAGCCATGCAAACCTTATAACTCGGCACTGGGAGAATTCTTCCGGGTACGTTGGCACCAAGATGATTCATGTGCCCAGTTTTATTGATGAATGGCAGTGTAATTGGGAGGTGGTGGATACAGCGCCGCCCATACTTGGCGGTGGCGAGAAGCAATCTGCTACCAACAATACCGATACCTCGAACAAACCCGTCAGAGTATCATACATCACCGAGCAGACCTCCCATCATCCTCCAGTCTCAGCCTTCTACGTTGACTGCCCTGTTAAGGGTATTACAGCCCGCGGATTCGATCAATTGAGCGCCAAATTCACAGGCACAAGCATTCGGGTCACGCCAGGCGCCCACAACCTCGGAATATTTATCAACCTCTCAAACCGAAACAACGAGGAATACCAGCTTACCCACCCCGCAGCCCAACTGGGTGGATTACTCCGGGGTTCACTTTCCGTTACCGTCGCAGACACATGTTTCATCACTTGTCCGAAGACACGATTAAAGGCCATCCTGCACTACCTCGAGGAAGGCTGGCTGGGCAAGACCCAGCACAAAGTACTCGGTGTAGTATTCCGCTACGATTCCAACAACGATACCAGAACCCGAATCAAAGATGTCCCCGAAAAGGATGTCCTCGCCAGACTGGAAGGCGGCTGGCAAGACCAAATCCAATACACCCTCACGAACTCCAAGGTAACCCCCATCTCACCTTCCCCCAAAAACAAACACCTTCCACCGCTAAAACACCTTCCCAGGATCCCACCATCCTAATCGACCTCAAACCCCTCTTCCCCACCCCCAAAATCGTCCCGCCAACCACCTCCCAACTCCCCAATGAATCCCGCCGCTTCTGGTCCTCCGTCACCACCGCCATCCTCTCCAAACAGTACGCGCAGGCCACAAAAGTAAAGCAAGAGCTCGAAGAGCGGCAGCGCGAAAAAGCCGCCGAGCGTAAAGACAGGGGCGATGACTGGCGACCAAGGTTTTTCACGGCGGCGGTGACGCCGTTAGGAAAGCCGGAGCTGACACGGGATGGGAAGAGGGCGTTGGAGGGATTGCAGAGAGGGGAGTATGCGTTGGAGGAGAGTGTAGTTACGGGGGCTTGACGGTTGGATGACTTGTATAGCGATATTGGTTGACTGCTGGGCAGGTGTTTTGGAAGGTATTGTTTCAGGCATTAACCGTGGCACTTTTGGAGCATTGATGGGTATCTCCTCGGCGAGGCTGGTAGAACCCTAGAATCGTGGGGTTCGAGTAGAAGATAGATACATCTTTATTGTGTGAGAAATAGAATCTCTGTGACTGAGGCTTCGCTTTTGACTTCGTGTGCGAGTTAGGTATGATAGATCTAATGCCATCTTTCGGTCAACTATTCCAGCCGCCCAGCCTGTCTCTCTATGGATTTTTGCGCACGCACTTTGTGTTGTTCGTTGTCCGATCTATGCGCTTTCACCACTCAGCCCATACAGGAACACCCATCACAGCGCCGCCTTCCCCGCAACCCGCCACCTCTCCCCGTCATGCACCTCCACCACTTTCCCCTCTCCCTCCAACTTCTGCAGAACCTGCACCACACCCCTCTCCGCCGGCTCATGCAGATTCTCAGGCACATCCCTATAAACGACCTTCACAATCTGCATCGGCGTTTTCGCATCTTCCGCGCCCCTCAAAACGCTCAAGACCTCCTCCTCCCGCTGTTGCCGATGCTGGATATACTCCTCAATCCTGGCCTTGCCGTCCTCAATCACAGGCCCGTGGCCGGGGTAAGCCCGGCCTGAGAATTGCTCTCGCATGCGGTGGAGGCTGGCCAGATAAATGGTCAGATCTTCGAAGACGGCGGTACCGTGGCCCAGCACGTTATCACCCGTAAACATTGCGTTCTCCTCCTCTAGTATTAATGCCATATGATCGGTCGTGTGGCCTGGGCAGTGGAAGGCACGGAGAGTTGCTCCTTGTGATTGGAATATGTGGGATTCATCAATAGGGCATTGGCCAGCGCTGGGACTGTGCTTGGAGATTTTCGCTTCGGGGCAGAGCGATAAGAGGTCCTTCACACCGCCAATGTGGTCAGGGTGCCAATGAGTTATGAGGGCTTGGGAAATGGTAGCATGCTCTGAGGTAAGAACAGAAGAGAGGACGCCAGACCAAGAGGGCTTGCCTTCGCCCGTGTCGATTAGGAGGCGTCGTGGCCCCATGCCGATAAGGTAGGTGTTTGTGCCTGAATGCCTTAGGACCAATGAAAGGGCCAAAATATGGCCAGTAGATTTACCTTGCAGAGTGAACTATCCCGTCATGATGAGTAAAGTTCTGGTTCTTGTTCACACGTAGAGGAATTACCTTGCCTGGGTTTCCTCCAAGAATTCGTATAACCAGTGGACTGAGCTTCTCGACCTCCGGCAATTGGATCAACTGGGTTGCCATTGTTGTGACAGCTTTGCTGCTCCTCTGGGAAACTAAAGCTTTTGCGTTCTGTGACAATAAGAACATTGGAGGAATGCCATACTATGGCACCATAATGGTTCACGCGGGCTTCGTGATTCTTGATCGATAAGCAGGGTAGGGTGATAGCCTCGGTTAAATCGCCTAGTGCCGCAATGACGAAGAAGACTTTTAAGAGGTAGAAAACACGAGCTTGAACAGTACTTCCCTTTGGAATTGCAGAGAGTTACTCAATTCTATGCCGGACCATGAAACACTGTGGTGAACTGAGATGGAATCCCTGCCCTTGCCAAGCATTATGACTGGCCCGAAATTGAATAGATGGATTCAATAGGTTTGCTCTGGACATTGCTTCGATCCCCCATAGTTGATGTAATAGAACTATATTGTGCGACGGCTGGATCACACGTCTGGAGGAGGTGAAAGGCGTCTGTGGGTTTCTTGCCTTGGATCCGGGACGCCATATCCGACAGGTATACCGGATTCTTCCCTCGTCCTCAGAAAACTCTGTAATCTTTCATCTTTGTTTCCAAAGTTGTACGACTCTTTCCGTCTCGTTTGAATCGAATAGCTGCAGTCTCCATGAACAGCTTCGATTCGTTCCCAGAATGTCCTGGAGTAATCTCCAACCCGTGTTGCCTGGCCAAATCCACTCAGAGCTATGACAATAATGATGAGAGAAACGAAACCTCCGTTGGAGAAGTAAACCGGCGCTTGCTTCGCTTTCCCACTCCTATCTCTTTGATACCATCTCTCCCAGTCCTCCCAGGTCGCACAATGAGACGGCGAAGAATCGTAATCAAATCCAGACCATCTTGTACCAGTGTTGTGACTCCAGTTGTGCTTTGAGAAGTCGGAGTCTGATTGGCCGTTCCAACCAGCACCATAGCAATCATATGCTTTCCTCTTTTCGGGATCTGAAAGAATGTCGTTGGCGGCAACCACCAAACGATATCGCTCCATCTTTACTGTATGTGGTAAGCCATTGACTTTGGCAGAATTGTGCTGATGACCATGTCTATCTGGATGGTACAGCTTCACAAGTTCGTAGAAATGCCGCTTCGAATATGGTGCAGTCTTTTTGAGATGGAAAATCTGATATGGTGAAGGAATTGCGGTAGCTGAGGCTAACTCAGGCCAGGGAAACTCATCTTGATTGTGTGAGCGTGGCTTGTCGGAGTGTACTTGGGCATAGTCCCGCCATTGAGGTTTCCGGCTCCCAACCCTTCGGAATCCTGAGTGGGGCCGTCGTGTTGGAGGGTATACCGGAGAAGAGCCCATTTGCTGGGGACAGTAGATGGTATACAGATTCCCATATGATGAGAGAAGGATGCTGGGCTTCTTCAACATTGTGTTCAGATTCGATTTGAAAGTAAACAGTTGTACATTGGTGGATACAATAATCGATGACGAGGGGTAAAGATGTGGACGTTATTTAGCGCTTATGTAGATACAGTACATAACCGATCGTCGAATGTGTAAGGTCCGTCCAAATGAACAAATCGACTCCGGGTTTTGTTGACATTGTAAATTTGCTACACCGCTGGTGCCATAAGATGAATTGGACCAAGAAGTATGCGACTGGTAAATCTTGAATATATAATTGGTCCCGACCTGGCTGGGGTCGGTTGTTGTTTGCTGGCTTTCCGCACCCTCGAGGAAATCCCTTTATGCTATCGAACGCGTTTCCGTCATTTTAACGCGGTTACATTTCCTTACAAGTACCTTGCACCATTCCCTGGCTTCAGACTCCAGAATCTCCGTTGTTGTTTTTATTTTGGATCGTTGCCGCCCGCTCCGCTCTCAGTTGTCTGAGCAATGTCTCGCTTGCTCAAGATCACGCCGAGTTTCCAGTACACTCGGAGCTCCACTACGTCCAGCAGAGGGTACAATGAGGAATCTGGTCTCTGCTACTCAGAAGTCACTTGTAGCGGAGGTACCATGACCGCAGACTGGACATGGAAGACCACCGGAAGATTAAAAATGTACGAAAAGCACAGGTCCCATGGCCCCGGATGCTCGTCGCTCAGGAACATGGCCATTCGGGTTGCAATTGTAAATTCCCTGAGTATCACGCCTGAGACTCTCGCGGAGGTACCATGGGAGGTTGCTAAGCAGCTTTGGGACAAGATCGTTGCTTCGTACGTCAATTTGTCGTTTCTAAAGGTGCTGCAGCACCTGTGCTGACCGAAGCACCTATGCAGCAAACTTGATAGTCTTCATGTATGGAAAGTTTTTGCTTCAGCATACCCTAATGAGCTCGAAATTACTCTCAAATGCAAGAAGCTCGTGATTGTAGAGCCAACTATGGGGTTTACACACTATATCACACATCTGACATCGCCTTCCTTTCGTTGGGTTACCTTCTTAACGCTTTCGAATATTACTTGTTCACGCACTGATCTCGTACATCTCTCCCGATTTACCAACCTAGGGATCTTGAACATTGGAGAAGGCTTCAAAGCCAACAATACTGGCCTCGATGATAGCATGATCAGAACTTGGATGCGCGCGGTCGTCGAGACTAATGCTTTTAGCATGCTTCATGTTCTGAATTGTTCTTCACAGAGGGAGATCACTGCCAAGTCTTTCAATTACCTGGCACACTTCCCTAGTCTAGCGATAATTAACTTTGCACATTGCAGTGTCAGTCGCGGAGACACGCCCGAAGCACTGAACTGGGGATGGAACCACAACACTGGCAAAGACCTTGAACATTTCCTTGTCAATGCCCTCACTACATGCTCTAGATTGAACTCGATGAACCACGCTTGCTTTCGTCAGAATGGAAAGTTCAGTCTCCCAACCTTGGCTACAGAAGATGTCGAATTAATCAACTCTCTTCCTGTTCTGCATTGTTCCTTAGGCGCTTCTCCCCCTAGTACTCCTATGGACATGGCAAGGGATCAAACTATGATATCATTCCAGCGTCAGACGCTCTCTCCAGCTGCACTCGAAGCAGCCAAGGCCCCGAAGCGACCTGGAGTTGATGAACCGCGGTTAAATGGCTCCTCTCGCAAAAAGCCAATGATGAGAGCTTCGAAGCAGCAAGATATGGGAATCCTACTGACGGGCTTCGGCTCTTAACAAAGGTACCAACGAGGTCCGGCGAGTGGAAGATTCTGATGTCTGGACGAATCCTTCATGAACCAACAACTCTGCCTCCTAATACAACGATCAGTAGGCCATGAGACCCCTTACTTTTCGGGTCTAGAACTTTCCAACTTGGGAATGCCTTGTGCCTGAGATCTGCTCATTTCGCAGCCCATCAACCCATAACGAAAGCCTGATGCAAACTGATATCCAAACAGTCCAGCACACAGTAACAGCTATCCAGCACCGCCATCCTCCGTCGAACTTTTCTCCTCCCGACGCACAACTGTCCTTAGCCTTTGGTAACCCGTTCCTCCGCTGTCAAACTCCAAGCTTCCAGCCCAAACACTGACTCGGTTTCCCGGCTACAGAGGCTCAGATGGGCTGCTTCATCTCCGCTGCCTACTACAGATGGAGGGGTATGGAGACACCACATTTGGTTGCATGTCGAAAGAACCGGGGCAGATTGACATGTCGGTCCATCAAAGGGGAGCGGTGCAAATACGAACTTTTGCCCGACCACTCCGTGACTCATTCGTGCGGAACAGAATGAGTGTGGAAGACAGCGATTGGCTTGCCGATGCCGCATCATTCGAGATGGATGTCCCAATCTAGCCTAGCGTCAAAAGCGCGAAATTGACGCGTAAGATATAACGCGCCAGGAGTAACAGCGACGAAAACGTTACACTGTGTGAAACAGCTGTGCTATGCTATGCTATGCTAAATTGAGCAGATAACTGTGCGTCGTAAGATGCGTGCTTGAGATGAATGGGGGGAAATGCTTCCCCCTGACCATGTGCGCTGTAGAACGCCGCGCGACACATTCCGTAACAACACCGCCATGAAGAAATGCCATGGAAACTTCTCATCGTAGAACGCATCACCCCCATATCCCCCCGTTATCGCCGACCTCAAGAAACCAGCTCCCCACCCAACTCCATACCCAGACCCGCCTCCTTGCTCATCACGGCTCTCACAGCATTGCTCACGTTCGGACTACCACCCGGTGGCACCAAGCTATCGAAATTGAGTCTCCTCCTCGCCTCTTTCGCAGCAAGAGGCGTCTTTGGGAGACCGGGAGTGCGGCTGCCAAAGGCACCTTGAGCAGGACTTGGCGTGATGTTGACAAAGTCTGCGAAGTTGAATTGCTGGCCTGGCGTGTTGAAGCCAGCCATGTAGCTGCCTCCGCCGCCGGGGGTAGTCATCATGGACGAGGGAAGGGCGTGTTGATTTGAGGGTGGGGTCGAGGGTGCGAAGATGCGGGGTTTTTGGGTTGGGTTGGCTGGGGAAGGGGAAGTCGCAAGGTAGAGGAGGAGGTCGGCGCCTTCTTCACCGGCGGTAGCATTCATGGTGGATTTCCGGTTACGGAGAGCGCGGTTGCGGGTTGGTGGAGGTGTACGAGGTGGGGAGGAAGTAAAGTTTGGGTGGGCGTGAGAGCTAAAGGAGTGGGAGGGGAGGTCGTGGGCTTCATCGTCATCAGAGACGTGACCGCCGAAGGTGGGGGAGTCAGGGATGGTGGATGTTTCGGAGGCGAACGAGATGTTGGGGCCGAAGTGGGCGTGATGGTGGTGGATGGGGGATGACTCCGGTAGATGGTGTGTGGTCTTCCATGAGGTCCGAGAGGTTTCGATGAAAGGAGGTGCCATTGAGTGAGCACGACTTCGCTTGCGTGATCCCGAGGTTGCGCTAGGATGCACAAAGGCAGGCTGGTAGAGCTTTCGTTTCCGGTACCCCTGGCTACTGCCTGGGCCGTTTATATCGTCGGAGAATATGGGAGCTGTGGTTGGAGATGAAGCGAGGGCGCTGGAAAAGAGCTGTACACCGGAAGAAGTCGAGGATGTATCTGAAGATGCTCCAGTACTTGAACCTGGTCGTTTACGCTTGATGCTGTTTTCGAGGTGGGCTTCGACGAGGTTGAAGCTCAGGTTGTCGAGGCCGTGCTGAGCTTTATAGTTTGCTAGAGCGAGACGATCTTGTAGTTTTCTAGCCATCTGCAAAATTTGATTGTCAGTGGGCGTCCAAGTCCAAGAGAATGTTCAGTCGGAGGGCTGCAGCAGGCAGCGGAAGGACTGACCTTTGCGACTTCGACCCGCCGTAGAACCTTCCCAACGACGTCGTCTGGAACATCTTGCTGTTGAGGAGCCGACATATTGGCTGTGAAGATTTCAGAGTCTGTAAAATGAAATTTTGCTATGAATGCGGGGTGAAGGTCGTCCGGAAGATGAAGAAAGTGGGAAGCCGTAAGCGTAACGCCGGGGGATGAATTAGGGTTTGTGTTTCGAAAATGTTTTGATATTTGACTGGATGTAAGGTAAGAGCACCTTTTCACGTGCTACACTCGAAAACACAAATTCTTCCTTGGTGTAAGAAGGATATGTCAAAATCTCGAGAATTGATTGGAAGCTGTTGGAGTCGTCGTTGGAGTACTGGAGTATGGGAGGGGGTGGGATTTTGTTCATATTTTCTAGTGAGACGCGCCGCAATCGCTTAGTGCGCAGGCCAGCAGCCAATTAGGTGCCTTACCACGCTTACCTAGGCCATGGAAGCCAGCCCTGCCCAGCCACGAATGAAGAGCACCGGCAGAGCTTTATTCTTTGCCTATCTAGTAATACCTCGTGCTTAGGATTAGGAGAAGAGCTACGATGATATTAGTCTGGTCACTTACTTGCTACAACGCATACGACTTCTATTTAGGTAGGGTGGCCTACAAGAAACTGCTTGCCCTCTCAGTCGAGTTAGTAAGCTCCCGCTGCTCTGCTCAGGCGCTATTCACCCACTGCTCACCCAACTCACTCACTGCTCAGGCCCTGCTCACTCTACTCAGCCATTATTCGCTGTTGCATATCTATTCTCGTGCCTATTAGTCGCTCATGTCATGTTGATTTCATCAAGTTTAGACGACGATCTCGAAGGTACATCCACAGCTCGAACAGGGCATAATTTCCCCTAAAGATTCTCGTGGAACTGCATGTTTTGGTGGGGTGCCTAAATAGGCTTAGCTTTCTTAATCCTGGGATGGCAGCCATAACGACGGTTTAAGGGATAGCATCTCTGTACCTCCGAAGATCATCCTTTCATCCTTTCTAAAGACCACACCTTATACAGGTTTTGTCGAGGCCGCCGATTACTGCGCCTTGAAGTCTTACGCTCGGCAATACAATGTCACAGGTATTTCGGGTGCCCTTCCTCCGACGTCTTTTCAACGACTTTCAGTAAATTGGCCTGAACTGAAACGATCCGGCTTGATACTCATTCTTCACTAAAAATATTGCCCTGCATCCAATATTGCCATTCGAAGAGTCGCTGAACCTGGCCCTATGGAACATACTGCAAGGGAACCTTACCCGAGACACGGACGAGAACTCAGACACGACGAGCAAGCAGGGAATTAATGTTCGGGTTAAAAAATTGCCTTGATATCCCTACGACTATGGGCTGCGTGGCAGCGGTAATGTCCATTGAGGTGCAGTACCTATGAAATCGAACCAGATCAGTGGAGACATACGTGCATATCACGTGATTCTGGATTGTTGCCCCAGGGATCATGGTGGTGCTGGGGTTCGTGGGTCTGATTCTGGCAATGATCGAGACGAAAAACATGGCTTGCCTATGTGGAAGACCTCGGAGTTGGTATTTCTGTTCTATGGACTGGATCCTTCGATGAAGGAGACAGCGTCCGTGAATACTACGAGTAGTTAGGAGAAACTGGCTAAGACGCAAACATTTGATTATTCGAGCAGCGCAGCGGAGATAATTTATGTTTGCGACGGAAAATGACTTGACTAAGTTGCGTAAAGTAGAGCATTCGATTTTTGAAGGACAACAAATTCATATCCATAACATCTGGACACAAGGTCCCCTCTTTTCAGTCTTATGCTGGCTAAGATACAGTATCCCTCAAGCTAACATCAGCGAAGATGGAGTACTTATCAAGTTCATAGCAGTTAAGAAAACGTATCCCTCTAAGCTAATGAACCCCTTCCACACCGTTATCTCATCGGCAACATACCTACATAACCCGGCCAAAAGCGGACAACTTCCAGCTTACAACAGCCTTAGACCTTCGAGGTTCATCCAGTCGAAGGAGAGCAGACTTTGAAGGCGTTTTCGGCTAAACCCCGATGCGTCATGACCAAGCAAAAGAACCGCGAAAAACTTCCGTTGGGGAGCTTTTTTTCCCCAAGCAAAATACGATCAGGTCCAGGGTCACCGCCATTATAATTTGGATTAAATCTAGGGCCTGTTCCGATTGGAAATTCGTACTTCGTGACATCGTTGCCCGAACAGTCCGCTGGGAGAGCATCCCGGACGCTCTTGTCACTCACGCCGTAGTACTTTGGAAAGCCGTTGACTGCAAAAGTTAGTCGTTGATCAATATTTGCAAAGAAAATATACTTTGTCCTTCTTTATCAGGAAAGCTTCGCTTGGCATAGTTGACAGCGCTCTTGATAGTCTCAACAGAGTATTGCTGTGCTCCCTCCGGATCGCTACTGGCTATGGATGTGATTAGCAGCGATGGCTATGAAGCGGACGGAATAATGCGTAAAGTACCGCCCAAATCTACACTGCCGGGCTTAGTCTCACTCTGCAACGGAGGCAACCTTTCTTGCCACGGAAATTTTCATTCCCTCGTCTTCATCTATGAAATCCTTCCTTCTGTTGGGACTTTAGGGGTAATTTGGTTGGTAATCTCCGCCTTCGCAGGGCTGGCAGGGCTGAGGTCCCCTACTTCCACCTCCTAGATAGCCTTCTAACAACAACAACTCCATCTATCATCGACCTCTCTGCCAGTCAGTCCCTTCTCGAGTCTTTACCAAGAAGTGTGCTGAAATCCTACTACACAAGATATGGCAGACTTGTGGCTCTCGCAGGTCCAAAGCAATCCTCACCTTCAAAAGCCTGAACCACAAGCTGCCATGGGTTTTATCCATGATGTGCTTGCAGACCGGCTCTCACCACTCGATGCCGCATCAAGTATCTCTTGCGCATACGAATCCACGGTCAGACGGAATGAGGTGGACCTGTGGTCCCTGTGGACGATAATAATTGACGCCATCAACCATCTCGGTAGCGAGTTTGCCGCTTCGCAACGCTTGGCGGAGATTTTGGCGCATATGTCGAGACTTCCAGATGTGGTTGATGCGAACGGAAATGCACACAGGTCGAAAAGTGGAAGAAAGATCTGGCGAGATTTGCCCGATTTCTCATTCTACTTCTTCGAACAAGGTATCGGTATGTTTTCCACGACTGACATAGATTTTCCAAGTGGCATTTTTGGTCAATGCTTCTACGTGCTAACTTCTATTCCTTTCAAGATCATATCTTGATCGAGAATATCGAATCAAGTCGTCATGGCGCGACAGTGCAGGGTGCTGCTACAAAGTTGACGAATGCAAACACATTTGCTGCATTATATCTGTGCGAACTTGACCCTGATGAACCGTCAAATGAGCTCTCGAGCATGCGAAAGGTCGCTCGTGAGCACTTCATGTATACCTTGGAAATACCATTTGATACTCCGGAGCGTGTGCGGCGTACTGAACTCTACATCGCCCCTGCCACTGCGTGGATAGCTATCGCCGGGCCCAGGTTGTACCAGTACTCTAAGTCGAACGCCGACTATAAGGATGAAGACGTCTCACCCTGGTGGATTGGTGGGACTTATGGGGGGGTAGTATTATGGGACAAGCGTGACGGATTTAGTATAGAGCGCTGGGCTTTCTGGAGAGATCGTTTTCGCGAGTTCAGCAAGTTACAGGCTGGATGTAAGGAAGCGAAGAAGCAGGCTGAGAAAGCTGCACAGACAATGCAGACAATAGAGGAGGCGGGCCAAAAGTGACCGCTAATGCTAAGTGTTGTGGGCCTCACATAGTGCCTTTACAAGAAATGCTCCTGCAGGATTCGGAATCCTTGATGCATCAACGAACCGTCCTCAACACATCAATCATGTGACTCGCTGCTCCAAGCGTCTTGACCTGAGAAAAAATGATTAGTTCATATCTCAGACTTAATCGCTCGAGAAATCTCGCCATGTTATGATGTGACGTAGAATCTGACACGACTCCAGAGACTTTGAAACAGCCATCTCCAGAGAAAAAGGGGAATGTCGTACGACGGAGCCAAGCCACGAAGTGATTGAATGTGCAGTAACTTGTTTCAGAGAGGCTGTACCGCGAATTTGATGGGCTGTGTCTATGATGAATTTCTTTCTTGGCGAATCGTGATGATCAAAGAGAATATTCGTTTCAGTAGAAGAAGTATGCAACATGTGATATGAAGGTCGTTCAAGAGAGGCGAAGTTCGACGCAGTCAGAAACGTATACATGAAACAATACCAGATATTTCTCCCCGACAAAAGAATTGTGAATCATGTGTGTTATGAAGCTGACATTTACTTCGTCATCGTGTGACACTGTTGTTACACATTGAAGATCGAGCGTGCATATGCTAAGCATATGCCTGTTCTGTCTCTAGCTATTTTAGCTTAATAGTATCAATTCTTGAGCTCATGATTAGCATATGCAGAAAGCTGAGCCGGGCGGGGAAAAAAAATTATTTCCGGCCCTGGCTCAACTTTTCCAACCCCCCGCCAGCTGTAACCCCGAGCTGATAGATAAGGAAATTGCGGAACCTACATTAGTCAGCGGAGGGGTCAAATACTCGCTTTGGTAGCTTAGAAAATTCACATCCTTTTGCGACCTAGAGTTCTAGGAACCAATTGTACGATTTTCAGCGTGCGGTTCAGAAGCGACGCGGCAGTCGCCTAAGATTGCCACGCTTACTGAGGCACCTTATTGCCCCGTCGCCAAGCGTTGCGCGGAGAGATGTGTAGATGCTACTATACCCCATTCCGGGATTCGATAAAGTTAAGTTCGACTCAAAGGCTTCGTAGGATTGCGGCGACGCTACTAATGGAGTTATACCTGTTCCGTAAACGTTTCCCTCGGATTGACTGGGCGAAAGAGATGGAAATTTGGACCGACCTCCGCTCCCAATCATGCACGGTGGTGGTGGTGAGGAACGTCGCTTTTTTTTTTTGGTGAGATGGAGATGATTTTCGCCTGAATTTGGGTGTTTTCTGGGTGGCCAGAGGGGGTGGGCTGCTGCCTGGTTGCCCTAGGCGTCCGGGGTGGATGGTTCGATACCGCGGAAACTGAGATCCAGGCGCAGAGTCTTTCCAGAGTTGCCTGACGAGCCGTTTTGCCTTGGATTCGGAGAGCTCTGTCGCAATTTAAATTGATCATGTCGGTGTGTAGATTGATCTAGACACCGTTTTGGTTTTGAAGTTGACGATTGAGGCGGCCGTTTGGGTCTCAGAATCTTGTAGTCTTGGCAGATGTGTTGCGTACGCTTCTTTACACAACTCAGCCGTATCGATCATTGAAGGATTAAATCCAAGTCTTGAATCCTAGCCTTGTTGCGGAGCATGTACAGAATGAATTGTGTAGATCCTATGGAAATTCTATACCATGGAGCGGCAGGCGCCAGGGCGTGCTCGCTGCTTGTTCTGGAGCGTGGTATTCCGTACTGTAGTACTGTGACTCGATGGTTTGCTTCGTAGAAGCGTGCATGCAAGTTCCATGGCGGAGGAAAAGGGATGGGCAAGGCTGCTGTCTCAACCTTAAAGTAATCTCCGATCTCCGATGCGCCCCGTTATATAGAGAATACTGATTTCTCAATAGATAGCGAAGTGTCAGCCTTGAGGCTAATACCTCTCCCCTGGCCCAAACGTCATCGTTGTGCTGTTGCTGTTGCTGTTGCTGGAGGAGATCCAATGGGTACAGGCCAACCTTTTCCTAGTTCTATGGCACGCAAAGGAATTCTCATTTTCTGTCAAGGAGGCTGTCATAGCCACGCGTACACGATAACCAGGACTGATGATCCATGACGTTCCGCAAGCGTTCACCGATTGGGTAGGTTGTCGGTCCGTTTGCCGTCTTGTCACAACTCTTAGCCAATCTCGATCAATCCCCCGCAACCCTCTCGGACTACACCATAGCAGTGGCGGTTTGAAGTCGTCATAGCCTTGTCCTAAAATTCCACGGAGGAACTGGCCTATGTACAACAAGCAAGGGCTTGGAGAGATCGAGGTCTCCTCATAAAGGCTGGAGCTTGATCCATTTCAATGCTGAGAAACCGATTTGCTTACTCTCCTGTTTCTTTTCTATGCTGCATGGTGACTAAGTCGTGCCTTGGCTGCATCCTATCTGTACATAAAGGATCACTTCGCCTACCTCTAAAATTCCCCCAAGCATGAATCAAGATGCTCCCGAGCGTGGCCAAATGAGACGGGTTGGCGTTCGAGGTCCGTTCGAAGAAGACATAACCGCCCAGGACGTCAACAAGAGGGTCAATGAGTTTCTACTTAGGACGGGTCTGCATGGATATGCCCCGTATATCCGCAAAGGCGCTTTCCTAGCCCGCCGACCTTTCGGCAAGGAGCAAGTCAAATATCTTAGAGACGAACGCAAGGCAGAAGATGCGAGACGCAGAAAGGAAGCGGAAAGGCTCAACCGGGAAGCGAATGATATCCCAAAGAGCTCAAGGATTGGACGACAAGACCCAGATGTTGGATTAACTGATAACGACGACATCATAAAACTTCGCCGGGAGTACGAGGATGAACAATTTGAGACTGAGGGCAACAGAGGCAGATGGCAGATATATATTCGCCAGAATTGGCATGTTCATGCACTGGTGCTTTGCTGCTCCTTGGGCGCCGTGATCCAAGGGTGGGACGAGAGTGCTGTCAACGGAGGTACTGTTGATTCCGCAGAGCCGAGAATAATGCTGATAATCGAACAGCACAACTGTTTTATCCAAAAGACTTCAAGATTGCTGGGAATTCTGGCCTCATCGGCTTGCTCAATTCGGCACCATATCTGATGTGTATCGTGTCATGTTTGTGAGTCGATAGATTTAATGCCTTCGTAGAGACAAGAATGTCAACGCTAGATGGCGCAACAACACAAGGGTCCTTTTGAGCTTCTTCAATTACAGTGGAATTGCTGCTTCTGGTAGAGTCCTGAGCTGATAGGCTTAACAGCTTGACGGAACCTCTCAATCGCTTCTATGGTCGACGTGGTGCCATCATGGTCTGCTGCGTGTTCTGCTTCGCCTCATGTCTTGGGCAAGTATTCTGCCGGAATTGGCAGCAACTTCTGGCTTGTCGTTTACTTCTTGGCTTTGGAGTCGGACCAAAAAGCGCAACGATTCCAATTTATGCTGCGGAAAGTGTGCCATCAGAGGAAATCAGAGGGGCCTTGGTGATGACGTGGCAGCTATATACAGCATTGGGCATAATGCTTGGATACGCGATGACTTACGCTTTCAGGGATCTGGTGAGACAATCTACCGTAAATCTCGCTTCAATCTAATCGTTCTAGGGAAACCAATGGCGGTTTATGCTCGGTAGTCCGGTCAGTGCCTCAGGTCAAGCACCTTCCCTATGCTGATTCGTCAGATGGTGGCTCCTATGGTACTCTTCTTCCTAATGATGTCGCTTCCTGAGTCACCGCGCTGGCATATTCTCAAGGCACGCCGCCTTGAACGACAGGAGCGACCAGATTACCGCTTGAGAATTGAGAGACACTATGAGGCTGCCTTCCTAGCCTTGTGCCAACTTCGGAACTCAAAAGTCCAAGCAGGAAGAGACATGTTCCTTATAGACGCGTGGATAGCCATGGAACAGGTGCCGGTAGAGTCACGCAACTCGGGAGATGCTGTTGTAAATAGAAGACTTGTGCACATTCCCTGGAAAGCTTGGTCGCAGAACACGTTAACTTTGTTTTACGACGATAGATGCCGCCGGGCAATGACAGCCGGCCTGATAGTAATGTCGCTCCAACAGCTGTGTGGAGTGAACGTGCTTGCTTACTACTCCAGCTCTGTATTCAAAGATTCATTGCACGAGGACTGCAGGCATTACCGCACCCCAGGCGACTGTGAGCACGCAGTGGACAATATCGCGCTTAAGGTTTGCCTAACCATGGAAATTGAGGTCAGCCTATGCTCACCACAGAATAGTATTCCTTGGGCTTCGGCACCATCAATTTTGGCGTCGCAATAATAGCGGCGTTTCTTATCGACAAAGTTGGCCGGCGGCTCTTGTTGCTCACAACTTTCCCGTTGATGAGTGTTTTGCAATTAGCGATCGGCTTATCCTTCAGCGCATCGGAGGCACACCGTAACGGCCTGGTCGTAGCATTCGCATATCTTTTCTGTGTTACTTATAGCATCGGAGAGGGCCCCGTCCCTTTAGTACGTGGCCAGCAATGCAATGGTTGGTGCTAAAAAACTGAGCTGATCTACCAGGTCTACGCATCTGAATGCCTCCCTTTAGAAGTGAGAGACACTGGTACGATCAGCAAGCCCCGTCCATCTCGATATCGCGCCGACTGGCGTTGAAGACGTGTTCAGCTTGCTAATTTTGCGCAGGAGTCGGGCTTCTCACAGGCGTATACTGGGGATTGAACTCTTTGATGGCGTTAACATGGCCCTCGATGCTTCAAAGATTCAATTCGCTGGGAAGTTTCGGCTTCTATGCTCTGATGAACCTATGCGGCTGGTTCCTGCTCATCATGTTAGTACCGTACCATCTCACTACTAGGGTGGCCAAATAATGATAGCCTCTCCAGGTTCGTGCCGGAGACCAGTCGATATACATTGGAAGAGCTCGATAATGTGTTTGGGTTCATGACCAAAGATATCATTAATAACGGCTGGGCTCAAATGAGGTGGTTGCTCACTGGAGGCTGGGTGAGAGGACGAGAGTATCCAGAGCTTGTCCCACGGCAGGCTGACAGATATTTCAATGATTATCCGCAAGAACCCGTTGAAATGGATTCGCGGTAGTGGTGGACATCTCGATGGCGATGGCGATGGCGATGGCGAAAGTACGAATGTTGTGCCAAGCGAGTAAGAAAGCCTCGAGAAAGCGACAAAGCCATTTTTTCTAATCTAGAGACTATAGATAGATTGAAAAAACCTAAGGGACATGTTGAAGTTCTTTAGCGACAGTGTTAGGAGCCAATGCCATATTCGCGAAAGAAATCACCGTGTTCGTCGTACAATGAAAAAAGCCCCTTGTCAAGGTTAATGTATTTTGTGACCTAGAGTACCCTCTAAGCAAACGTCACGTGCTCATTGTCAAATCCTTTCAGTTGCAATATTCATGTCAAACGTAGTCGTTCCGACTTTCCCACGTCTTCTCTCCAAATATCTATAAAGCTTGTCTAGAAGCCGCACCGAGGCTAGAGTTAAAGCCATGAGCGAGATAGTTGCCACAATTGGTAGCCACGATTGTGATGCTACTACAAAATGGCTTGTTTGTGGCGGAGAGGACCTCGGAAGTAGTTGGACGATGTTGGACTGGAATATCGTAGCGATCAAACTGGCTGGAAGGTACAACGTTGCAACAAAGGTCAACGCTTTCATGGCTTTCGAATCCTTATCTCTTTCCTCGCTAAGAAGAGTAAGGATCCTGGCCTCCGAATTCAAGGTGCCCAAGGTTTGGAACATGGCGGTGCTTGTTTCCTGCATTTTCTTGCTTGTGCGGAAATCGAGGATTTTGTACAGCTATCAGGCCCGGGGTAGCGTTAGCAGAAACCATTGCGGGACCCAAATGAAAGATTTAGATGTGATTAAAAAGGGATCGGATTTACCAGGTCAGCGGATCGACTCGCTTGCTGCGCTAATTTTTGCATGACTTCCTTGTGGAAGTCAAGCTCCATGATGATTCCTCGAACCTCGATGAGGGTGGCTTGCACTCTCGGACGATTGGATATTTCCTGCCAGCGCTCTTGACACATTTTCAATGCGCAAATATTGCCTTCAAGAGCTGGTAAGGTTTGAGCAATTTTCCACTGGAATTTCTGCAGCCTTTGGCAATCTTCGAATCTTACAGAGAAATCTGAGTCTGGATACTTGCAATCGCGGTCAACGCCAACCCTGGAGAAATGCGCTGCTTCGTTCTAGAAGCACGATCAGCCTCCACAGATAAGAGGAGTCTTGTCATAGCAGACAAACCAGTGGTTCTAATTCAGTCCGCAAATGCTCTAAGAAATCATCCCAGTTAGCTCTCTGAAAGGAGAAAAAAACAATGTGCAGCGACATAGGGTCATCTTCATTGGCATCAGCATATTCTGCGTTGTTAGCTACCAGCTCCAGCTTGCTTAAAATTTCTGGGCTCGGCTGTAAAATGATCCAAGTCGAGCTCTGCGGCCCACAACTTTTCTGACAAATACCCATCTGGCGCATGGAGAATGGATCTCCCCGGTTGCGATTATTGCGTACTGGATATTGGATTCTGTAACATATCTCTGCAAAATCTATGAGTTGAAGGGAATAGTCAGCTGGCTGATAAGCCACGGACTGACCAAAGTGGTCGACTCCGGGTTTCGTCAACCGTGCTCGGCACGCACTCCATCGGAATTGGTGGGTCTCACTTGTCCTACGACGGAAGGCTCGGATAACATCGTAGACATTATCACTGAACTCGTGTGCATCTACGATATTCTGGAAACTCTCAAGAGAAATATTGAGACGCGACCAAGATGTGTTTTGCGATATCAAGCTAGTGTAGCCAAAGGTCAACTCACTCTGGGGCGTTCCTTATTCCCGGTGGGAGGAAGTCAGGTGAAATCTCACTAGATAGAGTGTTGCGTCCGAGATGAATTGGCCTATCCTCAGCTTCATTAGCAGTCAAGATGCATACCTCCAAATTTAAGCCGTCATCAGAGGGAGATACTTCTGTCTCCTCTTGCATCTGCTCAATACTGCAGATCTTAGCCAACTCTAAATCTTGAGACAAATCAGTTACAAATAATTTCGAGACCAATGCGATCTGTGTTGCCTCACGAGCAGTACAATCACTTCCATTCGACGGCATTTTCATAACATGCACAAGCTCGAATGCTGTGCTGAACGTGTTATCAGCATCTTGGAGGAGCTGGCGATCAAGAGCTTTCGGGGGCCCTAGGCCCATACTCGTATCTGGAAGAATAGTCTTCAACTCTGGCGAGGGAGTACTACAAGATGCAGACAATCAAGCTCACTGATCGCTTTAGACGACACGGAAGCCCAGGAAGGGCACCCATACTGTAATTAGAGTAGTCGAAGCTTATAACTGGGTTTCGAGAATGTAATATTTGTGGATAACAACTAGCTAGAATGTTTCATACGGCAGGAACGAAGATGCTAAGGTAGGTATTCACCAATCCAATTGGATTTTTATGACGATTGCGCCCAATCCTAAGGACTTACTATTCCGTACCCCTCGTACGCTTCAAACATCGAAACTGTCAACCGCAACGGTCCTGAGGTTATCCTTAAGCTGAAGGTTCCTAGGCTTGCCAAGTGTCATAGGTTGTCATCTTTCAGTTTTTATCAGCTGACTCAAGACTTAGAATATTCTAGTAAGTAACGACGCTAACCGACATCAAGTATTTTTCGATAATTTACAGGGCCTAGCCCAAGGATTCACCACGCCATTTTGTATTAATGTAGGAAGGATGGTGCGCCCCGTTTTGCGGTGAACTTTGAACGCCTTGAAAGATCTGCATGGTGACTACACGCCCTCGCCAAGTCATCAGGCTGTGCCTGCCAATGGTATTGACTCAAAGTACCTTGGTCATCTGATGCTTGACGGACGCCCAGGCGCTTTGCAGGGCATACTTTTTCCCGCCTTAAATCTGCCAGCCAGCCGCAAGAGCAAAAACCAAAGCTATTCAAGAAAGTGACGGTGCAGAATGAAGAGTCAAGTACTTTCCAGGCGATACATTGACAAGCTAGACTTGGTAAAGCTTCTCAGGAGACTGTTCGGATCAAATTACCATCTTGAAGTAAGTGCTCCCTAGGTACACCTATCGTCGTGGCTGATTCACTTATTTTAACAGATCAACGATAACAACTACATCTTGCAGATTGAACGATTGCTGACAGAGGTCGCTAAGTTCCAATTCGAGATTATCATCTCAGAACAAGGATATGTGCTGATCATCCCCAGGACGAAATTGACAGCGTGACGTCTAATTGACACGACAAACCGTCGTAATCGTTTGGTGACATAGATTGCAATGAGCCAGGCCCTTGGCCGTTGTTGCAATGATCCGTCAGTCTATGAGCGCCATGTAATGCGCCCATAACACTATTGCACGGATCAGAAGCTCAAATCCGAGCTTTAGCCACAAAACCATAAACAGGTGTTCGATATGGTCGCTAGTACGTTGTAGGAAGCATTCCTGCACCTGCAAATACCCGCTTTCCTCTACTTTTTAGAGCATTACATGGAGCCTGTTATGGACCACGTCTCTAGACGATTGTCTGAGGCACACGAAAAGAACATGGACGGGCATTGGTATGTGTCAAGGCTCGCTCTGGATGAAATCTTCAACAAAATCACCATCTTAAAGATACTTCAAGAGGAGAAATTCGACGATCATAACGATGACCCGATATTTGTGGTCAGTTCGAAACCCGGCCTAGTCAATAAGATTCATTCAAAAGCCAAGGCAACACTCGCTGTTTTATTTCACATGGGGGCGGAGTATCTTCGCTACATTATTGGTTTCATTCATTATGGAGACTCCATGGGTTCTGATATTGATCATCATCTTCCGCTTACAAAGAACGAGCTCCTTCTCTGCAGATTCGATATTAATCGCGCAGATGCTTTTCAAAGCGCTCAATGGCATTTCATTGCACCCAAGATTCAACTTGACGTCTTCACCCCTAACGAGTTCCGTCAAGAAGTCGTACTACCTATCAAATTAAGTCGACCAGAGCTGGCAGTGCCGGAAGAGGGCGCATTTGGATTTGTCACAGAAATACAGATCGAGCCAGGGCATCAGGCGGAGCCAGCCTACGCTGGCAGAGTAAGTTGCATAAGTCTCAGCACTTGCGATCTATGTGGCTGCTTACGGAGCCTTTCAGATCGTCCGGAAACAGTTTCATCCTCATATGAAGAGGGAAGCATATGAAAAGGAACTTCGAAACCTCAGTATTCTATCTTTAGTGCGACATGAGAATATCATTCCAGTACTGTCAGCGTATGTTCACGGTGAAAGTTTCAACCTTATATTCCCTCTTATCAGCCATGGAAACCTCGATCAGTTGTTCCGGAGTGATGTATCCTCGTCCTCCGCGATCATGGAATCTGAGAGCTCTGTCGTCATAGCAATCTCTGGTTTGGCGTCTGCGCTGGCGACTCTCCATGAGTTCACCCTAGAAAATCTCCATTTGATAGGATGCCATCGCGACCTGAAACCTACTAATATCCTTGTGGATGACGGACGATTGCTTTTGGCCGATTTTGGTCTTTCTAGGTTAGTAGAGGGCCAAGACTCTTCAAGTTCTATCGCGCCGAATACTCCTGGAGATTTCATCGCCCCTGAGCACGAAGATAAAGACTTCTTGCGGAACCCAATAGGACGCCCCAGTGATATATGGGCGTTTGGGTGCGTGATGCTGATGTTGCTAGTATTTTATCAAGAAGGAAGTGAGGGGCTTGAGAAACTCAAGACAAAGCGGCGGAGGGAAGGGCCTCAACACACACACTATTGCTTTCACGATTACGATAAACCGAACCCCGGATTGGAAGAGATCTTCAGTCAGTTGACTCTAGACCCTTCAGCATTTGCTCGAGGTCTTTTATTTCTCATCAAAAAGATGCTTGTCCTGGATAAAAAAGTGCGACCCAAGGCTGTCATGGTTGACACATATCTGCGGTCATTGGCTATCTATATGTGGTCAACCTATATTGAAGAGGAATTCGGTAAAGTGTGTGAGAGTGAAGATATTCACATACACGTATTCGTTGAGAGGTTTAGGTTTCAGGGGTGGCGTTCAGCGGTCAAAATGGCTGATTCAGACTTCCCAGCTTTCTTAGAAGCTTTCACTGGGGTGTCGTATAGTGATTTCAAGAATGTCATGAACCACCTGCAAGAGTTACGGAGGCTACTTGCCAGCTTCAGGGTTCAAGGAAAGAAAGCTTTCTTCCCTTTGAGAAGCCGCATCGATCGTCTTCTAGAGGTTCTAGATGATGAGAGACGTACCAGCGCTGTCGCATATACAGATTATGTCTTATTAGAAAGCAAAGAGCATATGTGGCTTCGGGAACTGCAAGACTTTTCCGCAGAGGCCCTAGACAAACGTACCGAGGGTAAAGTCCTCACGAGACGTCGAGTGCTCGATCCCTCCACGATCCAAACATCCATTGGTAATCTCTGTGTCGATTTCTCCGCTTTCGAACCGCAGCCACAAGCAGGCATGGCCTCCAAAATTCGTATACTTTCGAAGGCAGGTTCTGATAGCGTCGTTGCCGAAGAGAACTTCGCCATTCACAGGTATGCGGCCGACACAGCGTCCCGCCACTATCTACAACGGACGTCTGCGCGTTTGCAGGAAATAGCGGAGCTATTGACAATGTCCGCAAACAAACACTTGTTCAGAGTCCTATGCTGTCGGGGTTACTATCATAATCCCTTCAAACTTCGTTCAGGACTACTATACGAGCTACCAAGCGGTCCTCAAGGTAGATTCCAGGGAATTTTTACCCTGCGTGAGCTGCTTACAAATGACAGTAGCCAATGGCTACTAGGAGACCGCTTCCGCCTGGCGCACGGTCTTGCCCTCGCGCTTTTCGAACTTCATTCTGTATCATGGTTGCATTGCAATATCTCAGCGTCCAATGTCCTCTTCTTCCATCACGGGGACAGAGACAAGATTGACCCCCAATCGTTCTATTTCATTGGGTTTGCACAAAGCCGCCCAGACAGAAATCTCACAGAAAGCGATGGACCCATGCATGGATTTCATGATGAAGATTATTACGTGCACCCAGAATATCTATTCCAGAACCAAGGCTTCCAAGCAGAATATGACTATTATGCTCTTGGCATCTTACTGCTCGAAATTGGATTTTGGCAAACATACCCTAACGTTCTACGTGAGAATTTGTCTCGACGTGTCAGCAAGGACGTCAGGGCAATCACTATAGAAGAGCTTGTGCCGAAACTTGGTGCGCTAATGGGCAAGTTCTATCGGGATAGTGTATTAGCTTGTCTTGATGGCACGCTCAGCGTCGAAGCTTCTGCCGCAGGAGGCCATAAACCACCTTGGCGGTTTTGGGAGAGCGTCGCTGACCGGCTAGGTCCCAGGAATTGCCATGCATGATAGGACGGGGAGCATTCAACAGATATAACGTATTCCTATTCTCCGTGTGAGTAACGGCTGTGATGGAAAGTCCGAGAATCCAAATGTGATGGTTTCAGTACCGTAGTGCGGCTCTGAAAGGGCAAATAGGGTGGCAGGGAAAGCAGACCAGACGAGCGCTCGCACTTCTTGTACTTTATCTACATCGGCAGATTCTGGTCCATGGTGACGCGGCATGCTAATTGGACTTTGATTGCCAATTCACGTAGAAGTCGATAAAAGCGATGTTGTTGATTGCGAAACTCGGGTCCACTTTGGGAAATGCGATGTTGTAGATAGCAGAGGCAGGCACAGCAGGCACATCCATATCTACATACTACAGTAATCAACGAGCGTCTTAGCCGAGTTGTCGCTTAGTCTCTCTCAGCCAATCCTTCTAAACTCAGGGTTAAACTTGAAGCTACAGCCTCATTGTTGCCCTTCCTAGAATTGCTTGACTTCAGAGGCCTGCCTAGAGCACTGGTGTTCGTGCTCGATCTCGAGTCTTCAACGCTATATTACTATCGTTCACTCTGTTCAGATCGGTCCCCACTACAGGCGCCGTGGCCCTCTACTCGTAGGACCCACGGGCTACATTGATTTCCCGCTTCGTAGACGTATGCCATATGCCTGATATCATAGCGGATCCTGGACCGTCATCCGAGTTCTCGAGAGTTTCGAACATCCTCGGCAAGATAGACAAGCTCGCTCTGCTAGAACAAGTCAAATCTGAATCAGATTTCATATGGGATAACCTTCTAATTCCTTACCGCGAGGATCAACTGCCCGAAGACGAATTGGAGGCGGATGACCCGTTGAAATACGTAACTGGCTTTCTCGAGGAACAGGAGAGAACTCTGACCGAGACCACCCCTTCGCGCGAATCGATCCTGGATGATATCCATTCTGGTAGGACGTCTCCACCACTGCACATTCCTGTGAACAACATTAGCAAGTTGTTTCTCATTGGAGAAACTTTGGGCTTTGGTCGCGCTGAGACAACGGTCGAGAAGGTGGAACTACATGTTTCTCATAAAACGCCGGAAATATTCGCTATGAAGCGAATGCGCAAGCCTGCTGCTCCTCGAAACGCCAGGAGAGACTTACCTCCCAAGACCAAGAGCATTGTGAAGGAGTTCAAAGCTGAGCGTGACAACATGAGGAAGTGCAGACACCACCACCTGGTGTCCTTCCATGCAAGTTTCACCGACCAGGAGTACTTCGGCATTATCATGTCTCCAGTTGCAGAGTCAAACTTGCAACAACTGCTGGACAACTATATTGACGTAAACCAGATTTACCTGAAAGAGCGCGAAGATGATTGCAAGACTTTGACTGTCGCATTTGGTTGCTTGCTCGAGGCTGTCCGTTTCCTTCACTGTGCAAAGATTAGACATCGTGACTTGAAGCCAAGTAACATTTTGCTCCATGACCGCCGCGTTCTTATTTGCGACTTTGGTAGTACCTACGACTGGGGACCGGTAGACCGCAAAGAGTCCACAGAAGAGACTCAAGCAGGAACTCGAAAATACAAAGCATTCGAAGTTCTGAAAGATCTCGGCTCAAAATCAACTCCAAGTCATAACAGCAAGACGGACGTCTTCTCGTTAGGGTGCGTTTTTCTGGAAATGCACACAGTGTTGAAAGGTATGACCCTAGACAAAATGGCCCAGAAGATCATGGAGGACGGGACAAGCAGCTATGGCGGATTCTGGAGTTACGCATCATTTCTTGCCGGCGTCAAGCTGTGGCTGGAACAGCTCAAGGAAGCTTCCGGCGGTTTACGACAAGCCCCCGCTCGCCTGATAACAAAGATGGTATACTAAAGTCATGTTTAATGGTATCACTTAGCTAACATTATTCTGCAGCTTTGTGAGAATCCCCACGAACGCGACTCGGCGGATACGCTGTTGAACGAAGTTCGCAACAATTACAGATATTACATTGGCGAGTGTTGCAAGAGGTCTTTTAGGGGTATAGAGGAGCAACCGCCGGTGCAAGACCCAATGACTGACCCAATGACTGGCCCAATGGGATATTCAACACCGAGACCAATTGCACTATACAAAATTGGGCTACGATACAAAGACTCGAGCTCTTCTAGCAAGCTCGAATACAGCCCGTACAATTTCTTCGCAGAGTCCAGGGAGGAAGGCCACTTGGAGATAAAAGAGCATTGTGACGGAGCTCCCTGGATGACGACCCGCTCGATTATTATCAGATCTTCGTCTCTACAAGAGCTGTGTGGGCCTAGTACTTTCCGAATACAAATGCATGAGTGCTGACGACTCTATCACTAGGGTTACCAGCCTATTTCGTCCTAGTGACACAGGATGGATGTAAAGTTATCCTTAAATGGTCCGACTGCGACCAGGAGGTGGTATATTCGAAAAGTAGGTCCCGAAAGCATCGTTGCGAAGCCCAAAAACTTGTAAACTGATACAAATGCTTAATTAGACCGTCTCACCGAGTTTAGAAAGGTGCGCTCCTGAGGTGGATTAACTGAATCTGACAATGTCACTTGCTCAACCAAAATAAGGTCCATCACAGTAGTTCGGCAATGACCAATCTACACATGGAAGTCGAGTTCAGAAACGAATCAGGTTACGCCCGACTCACAAATGCTGCCCTCGATATCGGTGCTGACGAGGGCCAGATGCCCAAGCTCTCTGCACTCTCCTTCTTAGAGAACCAACGGAAGGTCAATCACTTTGCGAAATGCAACTACCACACAACAAGCACCTCACCGTCCGTAGCTTTCAGTGGGAAACAACAGGACCCGAAAAGTCAGCACCGGGATCTGGATCCCATGTTTTGTCTGTACGCTACTCCCCAGAGTCTAGACAGTACCAGAGACTCGAGTCGGTCTTTCTACCGGAAAATTTAGACTTCACCTGGGCTCTGGACCAGGCCCGAAAGCATGTCAAAATCACTATTAAACCGGCCTGGATGCCAAGATACCTATCCGACCAGGACCCAATCTATGAGGGGAAAAACGATAGGGCCATTTGTAAATGCGTTGAGCTGGTTGCCGTCTCAAAAGAATATTCCATCGAATTCCATGAAGGTTCTGAAGACTCTTCCACTCCTAGGCGTGTTAAAAACCCGCAATATATCGAACGTGTGACGTACAGTTTCAATCACTTCCTAAGCACTCTCACCGGTTTAGAACTCCTTGTTGCCTTCTCCATTACTACATCACCTCCGGGGTCTTGGAAAAAAAGACCTGCTGATGTGCTCTGCTTTCGAAATCGAGACGACGGAGTTTCACGAGTGGCTTTTCGCTGGAAGGACTCAAGTAGCGCCACCACGGGTTGGACGACGGCTACATTGACCAAGATTATTTCTACGCACAACGACAAGGCGCTCCTCGAAGTCGAACTTGCATTCCGGCAAGACGGGCAGTTGTTGGGCCTAGCTGGCGTGGCGGCCATTGGTGGGAAGCGGAACAGCAGTACCAACAAGGTAGAGAAATGGGCTCTCCAACTCGAGAGTGGCTCTGCAATACCTTTGAAGTACAACCATTGTAAGTATACCGTCGCTCAAAGCTTTATGCCTGTAATTTCTACACCACTAACCACTTTTTCGCGTTAGCGTTATACAACCTGGTTTCACTCATTGAACCCCAACGGTGAGGGATAAGAATCTCCGAGGGTTCAGAAAGCGAGACTGGGTTAACAAAGTAGCATCTCTGTGCAGAAAAATGCACGGTTTTCAATGATATTTCTATAGATGCTGAGGGTTCTAGTCATTCGAAAACAATCACCGAACTTCCATATACTCGTATTTACCCCTGGCGCGCCCTGGATCGATCACACCCACCAGTGGCCTGGCTAGCTCCATAAATTCTGTCCAGTGGTTGCCCAGCTTCGTTTACTGTCAGACTAAATCTGTCAGGTTACTTGGCTCATTGATGGGGTAATTACCTCGATAGACATGAACACGAAAAGCTTCGTCCATCTCCGCTTCTACTGTAGTACAAATACCCCGACAGCTATGGGGCCCATTGAGCCTACAATCCGAGATATTAGCAATAGATAGGCAAGGAAATGAGTAGATAAAGTTCACTTGTCTACCATAAAATGCAGTACGAGAGAATCCACCTACATGAATGCTCCACCATAAACATAGAACACAGTCACCTTGCTTGTAACGTCCTTCATCAAGCCTTTATATTTCTCTAATTCGGTCCCTGATACCTCAGGTTCATCCTTGTCCACCCCCGAGCGCCATCCTATCCACTGTGCCTCGAGTTCTCCAACCTCTGGCACGTCGAACTTCTCAGTCCCATCTCCGAGCTCTTTGATGGCATGCAAGACAACTCCTTGAATGGCATTCTCCGGAGGTCTGGGGTATCTGGTTCGGGACACCCAAGTTGACCCTCTTACCCCAGGATCACGACCTGGGGCCTTTTGCTGTGAGGTAACAGTTCCGACAGTGCTATTGATCATAGCACCACGGATACGGGCGACCCTCGTAGCTATTTGAGTAGCCGTCGGATTGACTTGGCCGTCGACTCGAGACATTTCTTGTGGATATGGAAATGGTTCCGACACGTGGGGGGGTGTTGAACAACAGTGATCAATGATCGTGACAGCGGGCACTGAATACTGTCTTAGTTGGTAGCATTGGAGAATTGGAGAGTCATGCTGTTGCGCCCAGCAGCTGCCTACATGTACCTCTAATGCGAGCTGCGAACTCAGACCCCCTCTTCCAGTCACAAAACTCGCTGAAGTGCTGCGCGAGCCCTGATCATCATTCTGCTCCTCAGACGTCGAGTCGTCGCTCATGTGAATGAGAGTCGCTAAAATGAATGAAATTCATGTCGAAAATGATCATTGTACGACACAATTTCAATGGTAAACCATGAGATAATGATAGATCGATTTTGTTGTTGAAAGATTGAGGCAATGAAGAGAGAATTAGCTGCAGACTGCAAGGCCGGTCACTCACTGGAACCTTTCCGGCTTGCAAATCCCACCCCTGTTCACTCTTTTTCCAAGACCGTCGATTGTCGATACTCAGTCATTTGTCTCACATTCAGTCGCACGCGCTGCTGCAGCTCTCGGCCATTGTAGCCTTGTATTCGATTCATGATTCATGTCGGCTGAGTGTTCGCTGCGCTCATCGAAGATGTTCATTCGCCTGAGTTGAGACTTCTGCAACGGCTCTGTGACATCGTCCTCTCCACGATATCTGCCCAAAGCGAGATTGACATCTCGAAGCCACGTCATCAGAACAACGCTATTGCGGCATTCTTGTCGGCGCAGCCAGGAAGACACGCAAAGGAGCAATGTCGATCGAGGTGAGGTCAAGGCCTCCTTGATTCCATTCGCTGGTTTTGGCTTCACACTCAGCCTCCCACTGTCAGGTCACCCGATCACGGCTGAGGTGCGATCCTTGTCGACCGGTCAGGCAGACAAGTAGAAAGCCTGAGCGATCGCGAAAAGGGATAAGGTATTCCTTTCATAGGTCGTGTGGTAGCTTAATAGGCATGCTGGAATTTTGATAGTCGCTTCGCCATGGGGTTCTCGCCGCAAGCTAGGTTCTCCATCAGTGTTGTAGCAGAGTCGCAGATCAGCTGAGCAATGGCGAAACGATGGCTGGCAAAGGTTGACAGAGGCAGGAAGCTCTGGAGCAGCGAGGTTAAGCGAAAAGATGCTTCAGCATGCTCGGAAACGGAATCGTGACATGAGCTGCAGCACGGACGAGGTCCGAGGCGATGAACAAGAGAACCTGGCAGTTTCGCTGGATCAAGCTGTAGACCAAAATGAGCCTGTGGAGGGTAAAAGCACCTGGTCGAGTCTGAATTCAGGCAAACGATGATTCAGAAGCACAAAGGATCGCGATCGCAGTGAAACTTATTTGACTGAGTCGATGACGTTGAAGCTACGCCGGTGAAGCGATCGTCGCACCTGTCAACATATTCCAGATTGTGGGATGATTTTGGAGCGACGGATCATGAGACGGATAGCAGAAGTCATCAGCAGAGAGAATGAGGCAGGGGAAAGGGATAAAAGGAAGGAGAGGGGAGGCGAAGAAAAGATTGAAGGTCGCTGCTCACCTTCCAGGCTAGAAGTGGAAGGGGCAGAAATGTTTCGTGATCATGTCTATAGAGGTAGTCACCATTGTTACTGTGCTCAAGACAACATACGTAGCAGCGCGTAAGGTAGATACTGTAGGTACTCTAGGTACCTTATCCGGATATAAATCCATGAGGTTTTCAAGGCTCGTAAGTCGTAGCGGATAACGGAGGTACATAGTGGTACAGTACATGGTCAGTTCGCAAGGATGTACTCCGTATCAAGATTGTGACCGCCCTGCTGCGCTAGCTACATAGCAAACAGGCTCAACCACATTCAGAAGCTCTACGTTGCCTCCAACCGGTTTTGCAAAAGAACGTCGTATCTCTTAGTTTGTCGTCGCTATTTTTATTGTTTTTATGGCATTGCCGTCGGTCCCCGTCCTGTCGTTCCAGTGATTACTATTACCCTCGTTGCTGCTCCAAGCATTCATTCCGCACCTCTCGCATAGCTGCCGCATCCTCCACCGCATCCTCGCTCCTTCCAGTCTAACGCGATAGTACACTCATTCCGGAATATTGGAAAGGACACATCAGAAATAGCACAGGGGTCTACGAAGTGGATGTTGTTGGGCTGCTGTAATGCCGTTCTTCAACCTTAGGCGGAAAAGCAAGAGCTTCAAGACGGAGAAACTATCAAACGGCGATTCTCGCTCCAACAAGTCGGATGGCAATGTCCCTACCACTAAGTCCTCATCAACATTGAGTTCCGCATACGGTTCCTCTACACCTCCGTCCTCTATCCAGCCCCAAATGTCGACACCATGCCTGACAAAGAGCAAATCCCAGACCACCATGGCTACGCAATCGCAGCGGCCACTTGCCATGAACTCGTCAAGCCAGAGGAATAGCGTTATAGTATGTCACGTCTTAGACCGTGTCCCAGATCACAACAGCTCCCTGTAAACGCAAATCGAACTCAAGCTGACACCATACCAATGTAGGGATTGAACTCTTCGCCATTGAATGGTTCCGCCCCTAATCTTCCTACCTCTGCCTTCGCACCTCGAATACTATCGGTTTCTGACAAGTCTTGGGTATGCTTCACTCTTCACTGGCTTTTCGGAGAGGCAGAATGCAAGCAGATCTTGCTGACCCATTGCGCAGGTACATCAGAAGGTTCTACTGGTTTATGGCCAAATTGGCGATCCCCAGGAAAGAGCTCTTGACGGGACCTTGACCGTCTGCCACCATCAAGACAACTTTCCAGCCACTAACTGGCCCGTCAGCGACTCTCACTTCAAGGCCCTTGTACATCTGAGCCCAGGACCTAATCGGTTACGCTTCGACTTCACCTCGCCAAAGCTAGCATCTAACAATTCCTCCAATCCCGCGCACTCATCATGGATCAATGTAAATTTCCTTCCTCTTGCGAATTCACCCCCGTTGCAGCTTGTCGTATTGTTAGGAAGTGACTCTCCAGGCACGTTTGATGCGGTTCCCGAACGAGTGCAAAGAGAAGGCAACGGAATCGAAACTGCGATCAGGAAATTTCGCATGGCCGCATATTTGTGGCAAGCTTTTACTGGAGAGCAGATGTATCGCAACGGTTTCGGGAGGAGGTGTTTCAGATTTGAGGAAGAGTGGCAAACTGGTTCTCTAACCTATCGAGACAGAGGTACGGGGCAAATGAGAAACGAAGCGAAGGTACACATTGTGAGGTCGTCAAAGACCGTCAAGCAGCTGCGGGATTTGGATTTGGCTCAGCAATATGACAAAGCCACTCGCAAAGGTGATCTTTTCTCCATCGCAATGGATGATGTAAAAGATTACTTCCGGCCCACGCCGGGGCAAAAGCAGTATGTTTCGGTGCTATTGCTGGACGCACAGTGGGACACCAGAGCAAAGACCATTACAGGCCATGCGGCACTTGGCGGAGGCGCTGGCGAGATTCAGCTAGCAATCTTTGGCTCTCAAGCGCTGCAGAGCTATCCAGCGAGTATTGAAGATGTGGTGCCGGCTTTCTCGGATTGTACGAGGACTGACACCTCCTACGTTGCCAACGATTGCAATGATTCAGGAAGCAACTGGGAGGCAGCGAATGTTGGGATAGGAGCCCATCTTCACGAAACAGGCCATCTCTTTGGCTGCCCACATCAGGAATATGGAGTCATGCTCCGAGACTATATCCAACTAAATCGCACGTTCCTCTGCCGTGAGCCATACTCAACGCGGACAAAATCACCAGGTGTCAGACTTTGCCTCCCCAAAGACGAATGCAACTGGCACCGACTCGATACGCTGCGGTTCAAGGATCATCCGTGTTTCCGATTACCAACAGATATGCCGCTCAATTTCGATAGTAACATTCAAGTCTGGGCAGTCGACAACGGAAAGGTCATGGTTACCGCTACCACCGGAATTGCATTTGTCGAGCTGTTTACCAACGGCGATGAGCTATGTCACTCGTGGATCGAATACGGAATGGGCGAGGGATTGTCAAGCAGTCCACCTCGGCAGATAGTACTCACTGAGAATGATCTTAAAGCCCGCTTGCCAGAGGACAAAAGGAGCAAGAAGATCAAGCTGCAAATTCACTCTGCGGGGCAGGGGACTCATGTGGTCGACGACTTTAGCCAGCTAACATCTAAGACTTCTGTTGTCAAGCTTCCCAACCGGCAACAGGGCTTCAAGGGTAACAAGCTAGGCTTTTCACAGCAGGATGGCAGTAGGCCCATAGAAGTGATACTGGAAAGTGCCATAATACAAACAAAGCTACTCACATCAATCAAGGTATACCATGGCTTTGCAGTGGATGGGGTAGAATTCTGTTACGAGGATTCGACCAGCCAGCTTTTTGGGACAAGAGGTGGCCAACCTGGTGGAAGTGAATTTTTGTTTGGTAAGCCTATCCATCCATTGACCATCAGCACATAGCAGAAGATTCATTACTTTACCCATACAGACACGCGGCGAGGAGAGATATTACTAGGCTTCTATCTCCGAGCAGGCCTCTGGATTGATGGTCTGGAAATCTTGACCAGCTTAGGACGACGATCGGGCGTTTACGGCAACCCCACAGGCGGGTCTGGGTAAGTCCTTGTCAGACATATCTGGGGAACTTGGCGACTGACATTCGCGCTGGAAGGCATACATTGATACCCCCTCGCGGTTACAGCATCGCAGGCGTTTCCGGCTCATGTGGATCTTGGATTGATGGCTTCTCCCTCATCATCTCTCGCTAACAGGGTTAATCAGTGTGATCTTTAAACCCTCGTTTAAGTTCTTAACACATCTGTAAGATTTCAAGTTTCAGCATTTTTGAGTGGCTTCTCGGAGTTGCATTTCGGGGGTTCCTCCCTCATCTGCACTCGCTAACAGATTCGATTGGCGAATCCCGCAAGCTCTCATCTTTGTACTTTGAAAAACCGTGCGACCTCACTTTTTCAGCATCTTTGAGCTGCATCTGGCGAGATTTTTAAATAATCCATAATCCGCATAAAGGCGGTCATTCCTTAGGCGGATTAGCGTGTTTAACATTCGGTCAGAAGGAGGCTGAAACATCATTGAACATATTGTGTTGGGGTTCAGCACTTCCAACAGGCGTTTTTAGACGGTGCTTATGATACACAACGGAATGGACGGGCATAGAGCTTGGAAGCTGGGGCTCAGTGGAATTGCCCAGAGCTGTTGAAGTTCGAGCATTAGGATGATGGGTGTTCTTGCTACTCAGGATATGTGGCGAGTCTGTACATGGAAAATGCATGATCCAAGAGCGTCAATTTGTATGTAGACAGCTTATAAAGTGTGATATTCATGGAAGATCGTTCTCACTTATCTGCTCACATACGAGAGGAAAACCTCCATCTACATCCCACTATTCCGTACTGATGGCGAGGTAGGTATTGTAATTGGGAGATGAGGACAGGCTAGTGACAACATCATAGCGCTACTGCCCAACGATACCCCACAGAAACATCGTTACTGTTCATCTGTCGCTACCATTGACCGACTACATATTTTCTATGAGCTCTATACAATCCTCTCTCACTGCCTAAAATTAGTCCTCCAGCATGGCTGCACAAAAGCTGCAGTCTGACTCCAAGTACGACGATTACGACTACCCAACTACAAGCCCCGCGGTCAAAAGTGGGCACCCAGGGCATACAACGAAAGAGCAAGACGCTCAAGTGTTTCAACTACGCACACAATTAGAACAAGAAGGTTACACCGAAAGACTGGACACGCTATGCATGGTGGGTGGGCTCCTTTGTGCCCAATAAAAGAATCTCAAACGCTAACTCGCCCCTGGTAGCTCAGATTTTTGCGGGCGAGGAAGTTCAATGTCGAGCTGGCAAAGCAGATGTGGGGTCATTCTTCTCTTTGGCTGTACGAAGGTGGACTGAAATACTTCCAGGTTCGTTCAATGTGAGAAATGGCGGAAAGACTTCAAGGTAGATGACCTTGTGCGGAACTTCGACTACAAAGAGAAGCCCCAGGTCTTCGAATACTACCCGCAGTACTACCATAAGACGGACAAGGTAGCAGAAGGCACTGGTCTCTGTAATGACGTCCGGGGCTGATTATGTTCAGGATGGTCGGCCTGTCTACATCGAGCAGCTAGGAAAGATCGACCTCAATGCCATGTACAAGATTACCACAGGCGAACGAATGCTGCAAAATCTGGTCGTCGAGTACGAAAAGCTTGCCGATCCTCGTCTGCCCGCCTGCTGCCGAAAATCAGAGAAACTGTTAGAAACTTGCTGCACAATCATGGACTTGAAGGGCGTGGGCATCTCAAAAGTCGGCTCAGTCTACGGTTACATAAAGCAAGCATCGGCAATATCACAAAACTACTACCCTGAGCGATTGGGGAAACTCTACCTTATCAATGCTCCCTGGGGGTTCTCAGGCGTCTTCAGTGTAGTCAAAGGTTTCCTTGACCCGGTAACCGTTGAGAAGATTCACGTGCTAGGCAGCGGATACGAGAAAGAGCTCCTCGGCCAAGTACCGAAAGAGAACCTACCCAAAATCTTTGGCGGAAGTTGCGAATGTAAGGGCAGTTGTGCGTTAAGCGATGACGGACCATGGCAAGATCCTCAATGGACGAAGCCACCAAAGTGGGCGCAAACAAAAGCCCCTGCACCGGCCCAGCGTCCTGCTCCTGGAGCGGGAGCCCACCCGGAAGAAGTGAGAGCTGCGGCTGGAGGTTCACAGCAGGCTGTAATGGGTCCCTAGAATGGTAACACTGACTTAATGACACACCTAAACTAGCACACTGGCTAGACAAATGTCCTAGAGGTTAGCTAGAATGGTGCAGAGATACCTGCTTATGCATTATGCACGGTCGTTGGCGCGTTGTGCTTTTCACACCTACCTACTCATTTAGATTCGATCAAAACTCAAATTGCACACGTTTGTGAAATCGAAATAGATTTTAATGTCATGTTGCACCATCTCGACATGCGAAAAGTCCCTCTCAATCCCCTTTTCGACTCCCGTTAGAACTCCATAGCCCGCCCCAACTCCACAGCCCCACCCTCTTCTCACATCCCCTCCACAGCCTCCACCGCCCTCCCCGCCCGCTCCAACGTCGCCACCACCTCCGTAACCCCCTCCAACCCCACCAACCCCTCCACCGCCCTCCCCCACATCCTCTCCACCTCCTCTCTCCTCTCCAACCCTCCCATCCCCATCATCTCATCGTCCTCCCCTTCACCCCCATCTTCAAACTCCCTCAGCATCTCCTCTCCCCTCAGCCTCTCCGCCTCCCTCTCAGCTTCCACCCGCTCGATATACGCCCTCGCCGCGGCGCCAGGCGCCGACCGCCGCAGTTCGGCCACGCGCGTGGATTCGTGCTCGAGGGTTGCGTAGAGGGTGCGGAGCTTGGAGGCGAGGCGCGGGTCGTAGGGTTCGTAGTTGGCGGTGTCTTGCGGGGTTTGGGGGTTGTTTGATGGGGTCGTTGATATAGTGGTGGTGTTGGAGGTGGTGGTGGGGGGGTGGGGGGTGAGGAGAGAGGGGGAGGCGTCGAGGCCGTTGAGCGTTAGGGAGGGGAGGGCAAGGGTTAGGGTTTGCGTTATGTACTATTAATCATCCCTTGTTAGCGGGTATTGTTCATAGCGCTGGGAGTATGAAATGGGGGCCGAGTGGGGACCGACTTCCTGCACCAGCGCCTCAACTTTCTGCCTCAGCGCGTCTTCCTCGCCTTTGGGCGCGGCGCGTGGGGGGAATGCGAGATCGAGTTTTTCGGTCGCGGCGCGCTGGATGTTGGTGTGGAGGTAGGTGAGGTCGGCAGGGGATTGGAGGTCGATGCGGCGGTGGTGGTCGGTGGACATTTTCTGGTAGGTTGGGGGTTTTTCAGGGGGTGGGGGGAGGGCTGGTAGAGATTAAGCTCTGGTTTTATGGATTATTGCATTGTTGGTGTGAGCATTGAGGGGGTGGTGCTTGATTGGGCGAAGCGGGTGTTGATGTTTTGATTTATTGGGTTAGCTTTAATTTTAGCGTGAATACTTTATGCTTGTTTGCTCTTGTTATACCTCTTCGCTCTGGAAACTGCAGGACTATGATGGCTGTCGAAATGCCTCCCACGAGGTTTTGAATGACCAGCTCTTCTCCATAACGAAGAACGAGATGCATCGAGAGCACCTGCGTCTCGACAATTCGAAGGACTTTAGTGTTATGTCCGATATTTCCGTAAAGTGCGAGCAAAGAAACTTTGGTATCTCATAAAGAGAAGGTAGCTCTCTATTCTTTTATATCTCGAATCATACCTTCATCTTTGATCATCTAGAGCATTTTATTATTGTTGATATTCCCGCCAAATTCCTTTCCGAATCCTTTATATATCTCCTTCATGGCAATGGGCTCCCTAACTCCCTCCGAAAAAACCATCGTCCTCATCAGCGGCGCCAACACCGGCATCGGCTTCGAAATCGTCAAGAAACTCGCCACCGAACACCCAACCTACCACGTCCTGATGGGCTCCCGTTCCCTCTCGAAAGCCCAAACCGCCATCTCCTCCCTCCCCACCGGCCTGTCCATCCAACCCCTCGAGCTCGACGTCACCTCGGACGCCTCCATCCAAGCCGCCTACGATGCTGTCGCTAGCGAACACGGCCGCCTCGACGTCCTAATCAACAATGCCGGCATCGCCAACCGCGCCGTCCACCCAGACGCAACTTTCCGCCAAGAATTCACTCAAATCATCGGTACCAACGCCATCAGCGCTGCGTGCCTGACCGAAATTTTCATCCCGCTCCTCCGCAAATCCAGCAACCCACGTATCGTCTTCATAACCTCCCGCCTCGGCAGCATCACCAGAACCTTCGACATCAATCACGCGAACTACGGCCTAGACCTACCCGCGTACAAAACTTCCAAGGCGGCGATGAACATGATCATGGCGCACTATGCTGTCAAGTTCAAGGGAGAGGGGTTCAAGGTGAATGCATGTTGTCCGGGCCATTGCGCGACGAATCTGAATGAGGGCAAGGGGACCAACGATGTCAGTACTGGGGCATTTAATGCGTGTCGGTTGGCTACGGCGGGGAAGGATGGGGAAACGGGGACGTTTACTGATGAAGAGGCTCCTTATCCGGCTACGGATAAGGAGGGGAGTTATCCTTTTTAGATACCTGAGAGGTTCTTAATTCTTCTTTGGAGTTTATTTGAGATTTTGCCTCCCAATTATGCTGTTGCGTCTGAACACTTTGATCTCTTCATCTTCTCGTTTGTCTCCCATCCTTTCAATCTCTCCAGCCGCTCCAATCATCCCTCCCCTTATCCAATAAAAGTACTTGATATCAACCACTGACCTATCACTATCGTACCCAGAGAGTACCCCTTGCAACGCCTGATCCTCTTCCCTCAACTTCGCAACCTCATTCCCAACATTTCCTCCCCCATCTCAACCGTACTCCACCCCCCCCCTTCCTTTCATTCAAAAGTCCTCACAACCCCCCACAACCCCCCACAACCCCCCACAAACCCAACCTACCCCCCCAAAAAACCCAACCCATCACCAACCCCCCTCAAACTTCCCACCCTCAATCCCCCCTCTCCTATCGATTTAAAAAAAATCCCAATGACCCACCCCCCCCTCTACAGCACCCCCCATCCCCAATCTTCGCAAACACATTTTCACAAAAAAACAAAACAGCCTCCAACAAACGAAATTCGGACCCAAACCCCCCCAAAAAATCAAAACTGAACTATAAGACTATTTACAGTATCAAGTTATACCGAAGAATGAAAATTTGTTCATTTTTAAAAAAAAAAAAAGTTACCGGTGAGTGGAGAGATGGAGAGGAGATACTTGGGGCTTGAAGGGTGCGAAATTGCCCATATCGCTAGTTTTATCTCTTGTGAAAATGAATTTTTGCTTGTGTGAAAATGTCGATATGCTAACTGGTGCAAGAGAATGAGTCACTTGTTGACGGTATAAAGCCGGCACAACGTGTATATTCCTGTTACGCGCGGTGCGGGGCTCTTCGATACGCCTTGTATCGTCTTGAGAGAGCTGAAGATGGGAATTGGAAGGAATCTGTACAAGGGCCGGTTGGGTCCTTCTTTCGGGGATAGAGTGGGAGAAGGGAGCTTACGGGGGGGGAGTGAGGGGAGGTAGGGGAGGCGGTGGGGAGCTATATGAGGTAAAAAGGGGAAGGAAATTCTAGGGTGCGGACTGTGGGGAGTGGGTAGGGAGGTAGCGGGCAAGCGATTAACAAGGATTGTCGAGGACCGACGCAAAACAGATAATCAGCAAGTCATTTCGAACCCGTAGAGATTATACCCATATCCAGCTAACTTAACAAAAGGCCGTCAACATCCACCACGCTCTCTCCCCGCAAAAGACCAAAAGACGAGAAGACGCACGGTAGGTATAATAACGAGCGCTAGGCCAATCCCGTTTCAAGTTCCCGTAATACAGCTGCTAAATCGAACATCGATATTCATCTCCTTTTCTTTGTTCCTGTCCAAGTTAGCTCCCCGGTCAACAGTTTCGCATCTGCAGCTCTTGCATAGTTTCCATTCTGTTCTCGCCGATTGGAAAAAAGAAAAGACCTCAAGGCCTTTCAGACACCCTCGCAGCTCCACTAAGCCCCTTAAGATCCCCCCCTTGGGTATTGCCCAGGAATGTACAAATCGCTAATAGTGCCCACACTTCCGTGGCTTCGTGGCACCATCGGCCGTTCAGTATCCGATGCCAAAGCCTTGAGCGGCGCAGCGGGGTCGCTTGATCTGGTGGGGCTTTCTGCGATGCCAGAATGGGGTTGGATGAAGGATGGATCGCCTCTGAGTGTAGAGATTGGGCTGACCACCTCAGTAGGCTCTCGTTCTGCTGGATTCTGCAGTGGCGGTTGGGATAATTCGAGGTTTGGTGTGGTCTGGGTAGCAAGTTCAGAGGGCTGAGACACAGTCTGAGGATCCTTCTCCGGCTGCTTCGGCAGCTGTTGCTGTCGATAGGCTTCGATCCCCGCGGCGCCAATTGCTGCACCGCCTGCGCCAGCGGCAGCAGGGCCCATCCAGTCGCCGTAGGTGCTGTCGTGACGCTCAGGCGCATTGGGAAATGCTCTATTCCTCGGAGTGGGCTGCTGTGATGAACCGTAGGAAACTGCGCCGGGATCGTCGGAACTGATGCCTTGGGATTGAACGGGCGCGGTGCTGTATTCAGTGCCAGCATTGGAGCTTTTGGGGCGTTCTGGCATGTTGCTCTGTTGCGCTCCCAAAGACAAGGGCGGACACGGCTCGTTCTGTTCTTGCGATCCAGAACCTTCCCCTATGTACCCAGATGGTTGGTCTGTGGCGCGCTGATGATGCGGATGTACCCCCTCTCTCGGAAAGGTCTCATCATCGCGATTCTGGGTCTGGTGCCTGGGTTGTCCGAATGGATCGCTGTGACCCGGGAGCGCAGCGGCCGCCGCTACTGTATCTCTGTCATCGGAACTCGACGGGCTAGATGGCTCGAGTGGCACTTGTGAGTTTCGGTTGATGCTGAGGGCACTTGGAAATCGCCCACCTGGATTGGGACGCTCGGGGAGCTTTTCTTCTCTCATCGGTGCCTGATCGGCCAGGGATGTAGTCGCCGAGTAGGGCACTTGGTCCGCCTCATCTTCGTCCATGCCGCCGTCACTGCTGACTGAGCCTGCTTTATCGCTGTGCCCGCTGACACTACGGGCATGGCGTCGGATAAAAGCAGTGCGCTCTTCTCCCGTCTTCTCCGTCAGGTTTTTGATGTCCTCGAACCATGCTAGCATCGTGTCATGGGACTCGGCTCGGAATACCCAGGCGTGGCCCCGATGCATGCCGCCGCTCTGGCGCCCCTTGAGCATGAATTTATGCGACGACGAATCGCCGCCTGAGTGGGAGCCGAGCTTCTGGTCCGCCAAACTCAACGACATAAGAGGAGCTTGGGCCGTAATACGGTCTGGTGATTTGAATTCGTGTAGATGCGTTGGAGAAAGCACATACCTGTACCAGTTAACATTCACAGTAAACAAAGCACAGATTTTCTTACCATCCCGGGGTGTAGCTTTTCAAGTACTTGCTCTTTCGCTCGAGCATACCAGCTCTTACCTCTGAGGCTGCTGGGTTAGCTCTACCAGGGTAATGTATATTCTCTACTCTACGAACAGGAAGTCTCGGGTTCACAAAGTGTTCGTTGTGCTCAACAAAAGCGTCCCATTCATGGTCTTTCGCCATCGCAATAGGGCCATTTCGTAATTTATCCACAGCTTCATAGGCCTCGTCGGCTTCTCTTGTGAGAATTGCAGCGTATGCATTGTAAGCTTTCTGTATTTCACCCACTACAATAGACTCCAGCTCCCGACCTGAGCTTTCGAGATTCAGAAAAGCCTGGTTGCTCATTGTTAGCTTCATCCAACGACGAATATCGCGGCATTTACCCTATGAAGATAATTCTCCTCTTCAATTTGTCGTTCCAGTTGCCGTTCTACGGCAAGTTTAATGATGAACGGATCTCCTTTCCCAGACGTCGGTTCCCTTTCAGAAGTTTCCAAGGACTCCTGAAGTTCTCGTACAGCTCTCCTTGTACCTTCTGTCTCCTTGTCTACACTGTTTTTAAAATCTCCTGAAAGACTCTTTATCTCCTTGATTTTTTGTTGGAGGTCGCTTCGAAGTCCTGTGAGCTGTACCACAACCTCCTCTTCAATGGTCTTAGCTTTGTTACCTTCATTTATTGACAGCTTGTGGAAATCCCGTAAGATGTGTGTAGCGTCGCCGATACCGCCTTCTGTAAGAAAAACTGGTGGAGCGGTGATGTTGTTGATCACATTGGAAAGTGTGTAAAGAGACTTGGATCTGGCGTCGTAGGATTTCTGAATGTCACGGAAATACGTTATCAGATCCTTGAGAACCTTTCGCCAGGCTGGGTTAAGTCGGGTATCAGCTTGAGACGACAGATAGTAAAATAGCGATTCGCTGCATTGACATACCCTGAAACCTGTTGGCCAATATCTCGGTCGGGTTTCCTGATGTTGGAACTGGCGTGTAGAATGCATTGTTCATCTCCCCACCCTCTGCGGCACCATCATTGGCGAAAGCTACGTTTCTGACACTCCCCGCCGCACTGCTTCTCCTACTGCTGGCTTGTTTGATACTGCCTTTCCTGTTCACGGATTGCTTCTTCTTCAACGTTCCCCCGCGCGAAGGCGTCAGTGTGTGAGACTGAGATAAGGTAGAATTAGCGCGATTCATGTCTCCACCCGCTCCATTGTCGACGAGCTGATACCCTCGCTGGTCAGCGCTCAACTCATCTGGATGGTTTTGATGAGCTGACTGCGACAATGGTGAGGTGGTGTTGGGCGCTCCGTGCGTGAGGTCGGTCGCCCCAGACGCTCCGGCAGAAGGGTGTAGTTGGGCCATGGGTTGAGCCTATGGGTTAGATATTATGTGCTGTTTTGCTTCTAGAGCCCGCAAAGCGATACGCTTTCGGCACGAATACAGTTGGCCAAATATATGCTATTTGGTTGGGGGATGAGTAGATTGAGCTTTCGAGATGCCTCAGCTAGTCCCAACAGATGTCAATTTCTTGCGTTCGGGATTGCGACAGTGTACCTCCGTAGAATAGGAGACAAATACAACTGTTCGCTTGCTGTGGCTTGGCGCTTCCGCAAGCTCCACGGGCGCCGGCTTTGGTGACCCACGAATGCAAAGACAATGTAGACAATGGGATTCAATAGCTAATCATTGTATGACACTATAAGCGGAGGAAAGTAGCTATTGGCAGAAGGTGCAGGCCGACGAGGGGTGTTATCGTTGCCAGCAGCAGCAGGGTCAAAGTTGTTGGGTTTCTTTACTGGTGGAGGAGGTTCACTTCATCCGTCAAAGAGGGAAGGCGTCATCGTGCCTCCGTATTCGTTGCCCTTGGCTCGCATGTGATGTGCCCAAACAGGTCAAGCAAGGAATCGTCCTTGCCTATATATATAAACATAAATATTACCGAGGCATAATTAACATACGCTTGCGTGGTCCAATGGTTAGGATTCTACCCTTCCAAGGTAGAGGTTCGTGTTCGATTCACGGCGCTTGCAATTATCCCAAATCTGTTATCTTCATACTTATTTTTGTCTCAGGCCCTCCAGATCCGGATTAATGTCTGCAATTTTAACCTGAGTGTCATTGCTCAATGCTTTTCAGCTACCTATTGCCGTGCGTGAAGATATCAGAACTTGTTATTCTGAGGAGACGAAATGAGCTCAAAGATTCAGCCTAACAAATGCCTCTTTTCTTCCTTTTTTGTGACAATAGTTGAGATTCTGTTAACGTTTATGTATACAGAACTCACGGAGACGGGCTCATTCAAGGACTCTTTAAACGCGAACGACCAACCAGAGGATCAAGCCCCCCTCCGAGTAGGACGAACATGCACGCACACACACACACACTACGCTACAACTTTTACGTTGACACCGATGACGAAGTGACAACGAAAGCAGAATAGGCGTTCTAGACTAGGTTACTCAGCTCTCGAAAACAAGAGAGTTGACAAGCCTCCGCTCCTTCTTCAGGGCTCTCAATTTCTGGATCGCCTCTTCTAGCGGTATCAGCTCCCCTTTCGACTGTGTTTCTGGATCATCTCGATTTCGAATATTGACAGAACGAGATTCTTTTTCTTGGACTCCCACCACTAAGGAATGTTAGTAGGTTCAATTCAATTCGAGAGTTGTCTGAACTTACCGAAGATGAAGTTGTACTGTTGCAGTTGACCTGTCCGTATCTTCTTCTGCATGGTGTTCCCACTAAGGTCAATGTCTACATGCATCTTTTGCGATTTGAATAGTTTTTGCACCTCCTCAACATAGTCGTTCACCCCTGTTGTGACCGGTATAACAAGGACTTGGCGCGGGCTCAGCCAGAACGGCCACTTGCCTGCAAAGTGCTCGGTTAATATGGCCATGAAACGTTCAAAGCTTCCGATTATTGCACGATGGATCATTACTGGGCGAGCACGTCCGGGGCCCGGCTGTTTTGGTGCACTCGATGCTGCCGCCGAAGCATCTGGTTTTGTTTCGCCTTGTGCGCTGCCCTTTGTCTTTGAAGCAGCTTCTGCGGTCATGTATTCGAGCTCGAAAGCCTGTGGAAGTTGAAAGTCTAATTGAATCGTAGCGCATTGATGATCACGCCTCAAAGCGTCGGATATGGTGATGTCAATCTTAGGTCCGTAAAAGGCACCGTCTCCTTCATTCAATTCCCACTGCCCGCCTCCGGAGGCCGTGAATTTGTTCAGAGCCTCTTTCAGCCTACTTTCAGCCAGGTCCCAAGTTTCAATATCTCCCAAGTATTTTTCTGGCCTAGTAGAGAGCTTGAGCTTGAATGGAAACCCGAAAAGCCCGTATATACATTTCAGGAAGTCGAACAGGGCCTCAATCTCTTGGGAAATCTTTAAAAATCAGCCCAATATCATGCGCAACGACAGTCTGCAACTTACCTGGTCTTGGGTGCAGAAAACATGAGTGTCGTCTTGCTGGAATTTCCGTACTCGAGTGAGTCCGTTCAACGCACCGGAAGCCTCGTTTCTATGTAAAACACCGAAATCTGCCATTCGCAAGGGTAATTCTCGATAGCTTCTCTCTCGGTGCCCAAACATCACACAATGCCCAGGACAATTCATCGGTTTAAGAGCCCATTTCTTTTTTTCAACTTCAAGGTTGAACATATCATCTTGGTAATGTTGCCAATGACCAGATTTCTTCCATAAATCAGCATCATACATATTTGGCGACTGAACTTCCTGGTAGCCTCGTTTTTGATATTCGGACCGGATTAGCTTTTGCAGAGCATTAAATATTAATGTACCATGAGGCAATAGAAATACTGATCCTGGGGATAATTCATTGAAGAAGAACAGTTCTTGTTCTACGCCGATTTTGCGATGATCTCTTTTGGCGGCTTCTTCGAGAAATTTCTTGTGCTCCACCATAGCCTTCTTGTCAGGAAAAGCAACGCCATATATGCGCTGCAGGGAATCGTCGTTCTTATCTCCACGGAAGTAACATGAAGAGTTCTGGTGGATATTAGTCTGTTGTGCACGATACCTGGTGGGAGTAATATTCACCTTCATGATCTGGAATGCTTTTATCTTACCAGTATTCTGAATGTGAGGACCAAGACACAGATCTACAAGTGTCCCGCACTTGTAAACACTGCTTCCTTGGGGAGGCAGTAGGTTTTCGATATAGTACATTTTGTACTTGCTATATCCGAACATCTCCTTTAGATCTGGAATGGAAACATGAAGTCTCTCGAAAGGTTGCTTCTCTTTAAAGATCTTCGAAGCCTTACTCTCTAGTGGCGGCCAATCGCTCTCCTTGACTACTTGCCTGTAAGCAATTAGCAATATCTTTGAGTATGCCAAAATCCAAGAGCCTACCCCTCAGCTATCGCCATGTCATAAAAGAAGCCTTGCTCAACAGGAGGGCCATGTGACAGAAGACAATTGTATTGGCATTCTGCAGCCTCTCCTAGAACATGTGCACTAGAATGCCAGAAGACATTTTTGCCCTCGGTCGAACTGAAAGGAACATAGCTAACTCTACATTCATACTCTAAAGGTCGGTCAAGGTCCCACAGCTCTTTCCCGTCGACTTTTGCTATCACAACATCGCTGCTGATATCTTTATCAACGTGTTTGAGGAATGAACCAGGAGTAGATTCCCAAGCTTTAGCTGCCACTGGCATTGCGGGTCTTGGCTTGCCTTCCCTGTCTAGTCCAAGATCGAGCACAACGTTAATGACAGGATGCTCCTTTCCTACAACCTCAGCATCATTTTTTCGCTTGAGCTCGTCAAATAGCTTATTACGTTTGACTAAAAAGTCTGGTAGAGTCGATTCGCTAGTCATTTTGGCTTTGGGTTTCCCTGCCTCCGGCTTGTCCGCTTGGTCTTTCGACTCCTTTGGATTTACGGTAATTTGAGATCCTTTGGGAGACAAATATGTAGGGTTTTTGCCAATCGATCTCCGTTGTGGCAAGGCAGCATGCGAGTCATCTGCTCCAACAGTCTCCCTATTGCCGGTGTCCTGCATACTAAATTGTTCCATTCACTGTCCAATTGGCTTACTCTTAAGAGAGAAACCTCAAACAAATTTTCTGTCCTAATTCAGGTTAGCAAAAACTTCATAAAGGTCTTTGCTCTGTGACTCAAGATGAGTGATGATGCACGCACTGGAGAGTGATAGTGAGTTTTCATAGGGCTTAGCGAGGTTAAATTACCGGTTATTCGTATTGAATCACGCATCTTTTTGGCGCTATCTGCTTTTGGTCGAGGGCACAACCCGCAATGAGTTCCTTCCTGTAGCAACAAATATGTCAAGTCGAGGCGCACCGCGAGGGCGAGGCGGCAGCTTTGGTGGTGGTCGAGGTGGTGGAGGGTTCAGTTCAAGAGGAGGTAACCATACTACCATGCGTGCGAGACTCAATATGGGCAGAAACCCAAAAATTTACTCTGAATAGGTCGAAGCGGCTTTCAGCAATCTTATGGACCTCCAGCGAGCGTCCTAGGTTCGTGGTGCTAGCATTCCTTGAGGTGCTATTACTGATCTAATTCAGAAATGGGCTCCTTTATACACGCTTGCGAAGGCGAAATTGTGTGCGAATCAATCAATACGAAGATCCCATATTTTAATGCGCCGATCTACTTGGAGAACAAGGTATACGCGAGAGTAGATGGTCTATTATGGATTGCCTGACTGGGTGACAGACCGCGATTGGCAAAGTTGATGAGATCCTGGGCCCCATTAACCAAGTCTACTTCACTGTGAAACCTCAAGAGGGTATTGTGGCTACATCTTTCAAGACGGGAGACAAATTTTATATTGGAGGAGATAGGCTTCTACCACTAGAGAAGTAGGATGCAAGAGCGCTGTGAAGAAGCAAATGCTGAAGCTGAACAGGTTCTTACCGAAACCAAAACCCCCACCTGGTTTGTAGCATGTTCATTGCACTCTCAACACTCACTGACTTGTTTCAGGGGCGTCAAAGCCAAAGCGAGCAGGTGGTGCATCAAGAGGAGGTCCAATGCGTGGAGGAAGAGGCGCGGGTCGTGGTGGTAGTCGAGGGGCGCCCAGAGGTCGCGGGGGCTTCGGTGACAGAGGTGGCAGAGGCGGTGGTCGAGGCGGTGGAAGAGGCGGCGGCTTTAGTTTTGGAAGAGGCGGAGGAAGAGGTGGGAACGCAAATTTCACTCCACGCGGAGGTTTTCAAGGGCGTGGATCATAGCATGCGGATATGGAGTCGCGGCGCTTCAGTTCTATTACGGAATACAATGGTTTTGTGTGGCCAGAAATCTTACTCTTGCTCGAGACAGATCGTATGCTTAAAGATGCTTTCGCACCGTTTACAGTTTACAAGCACTAGGATCAAGGCTCATTTGAGCCAACGACCTAACACCAAATCAAGGACCGGGGAAACAGGGTTTGGGGCAAAGAGGAATCATAGGTATGATTAGCAAAGTTCGTGGATGCTTTAGGATACGACTAATTGGGGCGTCAGCGTCAGAGCTGGAGAAGACTGTCATGATGCTCAAGTACCCAAATTTTTAGACTCTAAATCTGTCTTCGAGCTTCTTCTTTTTGATATAGGACACAACTCAAATCGTTATCTTTGCCCGCAATAGCTATGGCGCTCACAAATATTCAGCCTACTCCTGCCTGACTTTTCCTCTTCACCAAACCTTTTCAGTTTAGACCCTACTTTGATGCCGGCCTACCCGTCAATCTTTTACCTTTTCCATCACAATTCAATGGCCTGGATTAGACACGTTACTGAAAAAAACCACTAAGACAGCACAGTAGCTGGAACCGTCGATCAGCTTGTGCCATCTATGGAGGAGACGGGTCTCACAAACACATTCTCAGCATACAGGGGGGAAGAAGACCACGACTCACCCGGCAGATGCAGCCAGAATTTCGTGGCGTTTAGCTTTGGTAAAGGCAGAAAGAACAGCGGCGACAATCAAGGTAAATGCAAGGACTACACCTATAGAGCCTGCGTTGGTTGCAATTTTCCCTCCAACCGACATCTTGTAGAGGAGCCAAACAGGAACAACAAGGAGAATTAAGATCAGGAATGTCATGAGCATAGTTACGCAATTAGAAATCCGGGTGCGATCATAGTAGTGTATGACAGTGTCATCGGCTTTCTCTTTCGTTCCCTTGCAGGTATTAGAAAGCGAGGTGCAGGCCTCAGGGTTCAATACCAACTTTGGAGCAGAAGAGGAACTGTGGTTAAATGTTAAAATCTTTCCACATGAAAGAACAGTAGATAGACTGACCATTGTGAGCTTACATCGGAATAACTGCAGTATTCGCTCAATCATACCATCAAGCCAAGCGTGTTCCCTCCCAGGTCTTAAGGTGATGAGATCTTCCTTCTCGTAGATGAACCCACTTTCCTCTTCAAAGAGTTGACCGCCATCATTTTCCATGAAGTGCAAGACACTCCGATAATCTCGAGTTGATGGCTGATCCAACGCTTTGAGCTGTTGGTATTTGAGGATTAAGTCGGCTATCAGGCGTTTATATTAGTCTATCGATGAATTAGACCACTAGCTCATCAGGCTCTTACCATAGTCAAGAGCTTTCTTCTCCAGCTTCGCCATGAGCTCTATGCGCGATTCTGGCCATGCCGTTGGGATACTATCTCGGTCTTCATCGAGTTTGCAAGACATGAGATACTGCCCATGGCCTGCATCTGCATCTGTCCTATCCATGGCTTGCATGGTTGCTTCAATCCTGCTGATTTCATCCTGTTTACACAGAAGCAGGCGTGAAAAAACACAGCCGAATCTCCTATAAACCATGAATGCATCGTCGCTATCCAGGAAACAGGAAAGCTTTGGGAAACCAGTTGGAAAATCCTGGACTAGTCGAATCAGTGAAATACACTAAGAAAATACTTTCGAAGCTCAACCGACTCACGTCTTCGTACCCTCGTGGATGCCATACGTCCATGAACTTGCAATACTGGGTCTTTCTTATGCGTCCATGGCAGGACTATCGACCTAAGAAGTCGAACACGTTGTACTATCCCAGATGTGACTGGAAAAAGTTATGCCTTGAAAAAGCATGGACAATGTATACATACAGCGTACTCCTAGAGGAACCTCGTCTGGCAATTTTGCACACGTGTCTATGCAGGTATGGCTTGGAAAGGATGGAAAGATTTCTAATCCCTTCTCCAATTGACTCGCCACATGATTGGATGCCATATGGGACTATGCTTTCGTGAGCTACTCAACTACCTGCGAAATCACGCCTCTTATATACTGGGAATCGAAGCATACATTCGTACTGCTGTGCCTTAGTTGTCTGCCTTTTACGCCCAACTACAGAGAACACTGCAGATCGGCGAACCACAATCTCTTGCAGTCACCCGAGTTCGGTTTCAGCAGCTGTCTTGGAGATTGGCTCCTTCTTGTAATCATTGAGAGTATACAGCCACTTATGGCTATCTTTGTCATACTCTGCGCTCACGACTGTAACATTGTACTCAAAAATACCCTGCATATTTTTCATTCTAAGCTGCTTGCCGTTCGGATATTTTCTTGGGCGCTAAGAGCTCTTATTAGAATGCATCTCACGATGACAGTGTATACTTACTTGCTGGATGCTGGCAGCTACTCTTCGATCAACATCAGCTTTGTTCGCGGGCTTGTTCGGCTCATCCTGCGTGATTCTCAGCCAAGCTCAGATATAGGCAAATTAAGTGGAACTCTAACAACTCCTTGTTTGTCCATGTCGATGACGAGGCGTCCCAGATCTGCCAGTGAGATCGGAGAAACTTCACGTCCCCAAGGCTCTGATATGCACCATTAGTTGTGTGGGCTTGGCCGATAATATAAGGCGCCACATTCAACTACGTATAACCTACGTGCTTGAGGCTCTTCATAATGTGTATTTTGTGTTTATCATCGAGCGGCATATGTTTGTTTAAAAAGCATGCAGTCGTTGGCAGCGGGGTTGTTATCTAGGATGGGTGGACGGTGACATGATTGGTGAGCTTGAATCGACGGGATACGATATCGATGGATACTGGTCGCCCTGCACTGACCGTGTACCCAACCTTACCGACAATTGAATTTGCCTGGATTTACAGTCACACTTCTCACTAAACACATCGTCGATGGAACTTATACCTTGCGAAGTAGAGTACAGGCTTCTGCACAGCCTTCTTGCAACCTCGGGCACCTCGAGCGCCTACTTCAAGGACGAAAGCGCTTGGTTGGCTGTTGTGGAAATCATCGACTCCCGTAAATCAGGCTTCAGTTGCCTTGTAAACACGAATTCGGTCCCAGGCTGACGCCATGGCTGAGATACAGATTCTGCAGTATGGCAGTATGATCTTTATCTATTCTCAGCCTTGGGTGTAATTCCCAAAGGACAAAAGCTGCGACATACAACTGGCCATTGTCTACATCCATTAATTCGTAGGCTTGATAGCAGGTAACACTGCCTGACCCAACGCCACCAGTTTCTCATTCGATCCTGTTCTCGATTGGCAAAAGCCACTAAAGCACTTCAAACTGAACGAGACCTTTGCAAAATGGAGGCCGAACCACTATCCCAGGACCATACCATTGTCAATTACGAGAATCCAGATGAGAGAGATAACTCAAAACTACAAGTCATATTTAGTAACATCATAGCGAAGGGCAACTACAAGAATCCTTCTACATATAAAAAAGTCAAGGCCCTACTTCTCTGTTGGGATGAGAAGTCTGATGACATAACCGCCAGACCGGAGGTAGAAAGGCTTAAATCGGTCCTTGAAGAACGGTTCCACTATGAAGCTGAAATCAAATGTATAGACAATAGCATGGAGCAAAGACTGCAGGTGTGCGTCAATGCCATAGTGGCTAAATTTGTCGGCGACAACGATGGGCCAGACAATTTGCTCATAGTCTACTACAGCGGCCACGGTAGGCCGGGCAGCTCTCATGGCGATCTTGAGTTATTCGGGTTAGTCAAGTACACCTGTATGTCTCTCTGTTTCTGATTATCGTAGACAAACGTCGCCAAACGATGAGATCAAGCGCTTGGACTGCCTGGTGTGGAACTACACTGAGGATATGTTAAGACCTGCCGCAGCAGACGTCCTAGAAATTTTCGACTGGTAAGTCCGTACTTTCAGGCAGGAAAGAGCTACTACTAATACATTTTCGAAGCTGCTATGCAGGAAACTTGATATTGAAGAAAGGCCCACAGACGTGGGCAGATCATCCTCAGATTCTGTTATTAGACTAACGAAGTTTAGAAAGTTCGAATACCTCGCAGCAACAAAGTTGGACCTAACTCGTGCTCCTGGAGATGATTCTTTTACCTCAGCCCTCATCTACGCGCTGGAGGCATTAGTTGAGGAGGGCCGTTTCACGACGGTAGACCTTTTGAAGAAGATTAACGACGCTCCAAAATTCCCCAAGGACCAGGATCCTGTGCTATCTAATCGTAATCGAAACAACACTGCCTCTGCTGGTCGCATCATGCTTCACCCACTGCCAGAGGCAGGTTTTCGTACACAAATACCTATCAAAGAAGAAACCATTCAGGATCCAGCCCGGGGGCAGGTTCTGACACTGCATTTCGAATTCGACGAAAAACCCACAGCGAAACAAACCGAGCTTCTTGCAGAAGACATAAACGATATGTTCGAGCGCAATTCAGTCATAGTGAACGGCGTTCGTTGGGGCAGCATGCAATCCAAGGCTGTCAAAGCCGCGGCACCCTTCATCCGAAGCTTACGGCGGATTCGGAGTAACAGTGGAAGTCAACGATTTTTAGCTCCCATCGACATTCCTCGCTCTCAGAGGCCACGATCTCCGGATTCTTTAGTGCCTCCCTCACCAATTTCGACACATCCGAACTCTCCGCAAATACAAATATCTTTCGATCCGGAGTGTGCAATTACCGACATGCCAGCCTTGAGCCCGTTGTACCTCACAAGGCCAGCCGACACAGATGAGCAATCGGAAAGCCCGACCAAGCGCTTGCGTCAACACTGACCTTGAAGATTTTGCTGCGTCTATATTTCTCAAAACTCACTGCGTCCCCGACGCAAGCTAGTCGGCTTCGATGAAGGGGTTTATGCTGGCTAAAGTTGGTGGAATCTGCAGGGAAGAGCCATCCAGGCTGTGACCGAAGTTTTCCATTGTGTCGAGCATCTCACTTCGAACACACAATGTTCCGTTCGGCCACCGATAATCCTTAAGTTAAAGGTCCTAGAATATTCCCTGCTGTATGTCATTAAGCTCCCGATTTGTATTTGGCGCTGGAACTGGTGGCTCTGCGCTCCTAGCTTGTTTTCCTACTGCGTACCATTAGCCTCGAAGTTCTGCCATCGACTTAATAGACGGCCTTGCCTGTCTTTTCGATGCAAAGCACCCAGTGTCCGCTGTCTAAGCCTTTTCCCTTTTGATGTAAAATCGTGAAGCAGGCGCTTGGAGAACCATTCCACCTGAGCACTATTTCCTCCCTCGCGCCTATCCTATACACACCTAGAAATGTCACCATCTCGCACTCAGAACCATCCTTCCTGTTTTTCGATAACATACTCGAAACATCTTTTCAAATCGCCCTCACCCCGTCGCACCTGAGCTTTCCTTCGCTGGAAACCAGCTATATCTTCCCTACATCCCCGGTACCCCCCTCCCCCAGCAAACTTCTGTATCAATCATGTCGAAAGCAGATAATGCATTTGCTGTTCAAATTCCGACATCTTTTCTATCAAGATAGAACTTCACCAAAGTTCATTTATCTGAACTGATTCACGCTAATAACGTTTTACGGGCATTGAAATATGCACAAGGGTGAGTTTGAATCGAGTCAAGGGAAGAGATTGTTTCGTTTTCGTTAACCATTAAAATTTCGTTAAGAGTAAACGAACATGTTGATAGTAAATTTATAAAATGCGTTGATAATAATCGTACTGTATTACTTACAGTAACAGAATATAATTAAGAGTTAGAAAAGATGATAACCTCGAATGATGTATATCTTATACATGAAAAGTTAAGATGATCGAATATGATCGATATCGGCCATTAGTCGAGTTTTAGTATAGTTCAGCCGACCTACGCCATGTTCTTGTGGTACCTTCAATTCGTCCGGCAGCAAAATCTTTCAAAGCGTACATCCTCCTTCATTCCTAAGACACCACTCCATCTGTACCATGCCTGCACCCACGCCATTTGCCACAAGCCTATCTCGGAATTCAGCTAGACGCCTTGTTGTGCCCTCGTCCGCCATCTTGCCCGTCCCACTCCACATAACTTCCGCAGCAGCGGCGACCCGTGGCCACATCGTGCTATCCAACGAAACGCTATCTGTGAGTTCTCCCTATAGATGGACTTCTCCGCCTACAATGAGGTGCCTATGCTCCTGCGGAATTCCCTCCAACGGGTTGTACGAATAGATATGTCGCCAATTCTTGTATGGACTGCAGTAGTCCAGGAACGGTGGTTTGACTTGACGGTCTGGATCGGAAAGATAGGGATTTTTCAGGTCTGGATCCATGAAATAGCCAAAACCGCAGATGGTGGCAAAGATTACTGGACGAATGCGCAGTACGACCTGGAAATTGGTCTGTTTCTATTGTCGCTAGTCCAATCTCCAATCTGCTAACTGACATTCTGGCCAACAGAGATATTCCGAATTTCTCTTGAAAAGTGGAGGATGGATGCAATGGAGATTCGTCGGACCCTCGAACGGAACATCAGGATCCATCACTGGTCTTTCACATCCTCGACAGCTTTCTCTTTCATCTTTCCTAATTTCTATGCTATCTGATCCTCTTGAATGAGACGACGAGTGTGAGTAGCTCAAGGATTGCTCAACTGCATAGAGAATGTGCGCGTAGGTTATAGAATCAAATGCAGTAGATAGCTTAGTAGAGCTAATCATATGAAAAATTAACACTAAGCTATGATAGCTGAAAGATCAGATCAAAGCATCGTCAATTAATTGAAGCATCATTGATGAATTAAATGAAAATCTATGAGATTGCATGTGACTTATGCAGAGACTCTCGAGTCTCATAGATTTAGAATCGACAGTAACGTTGAAAAATGTCATTCTTTGATGAAAAATTTATTGAATCATCATTTCAATCACAAAGAATCTCAGAGCAACAGTGAGAATGATGATGAAAATGAAGCTTTTGAAGCAGTTTAGAGTGACAAGAACACTCATTCTTTAACATGTGATCATCGCGAACAAATCTGATACATAGTCTCAGTCTTATTGTTTCGGCAGCGTGTACTCGTATGCACGGGGTTTCCGCGCACACTGGGTTTCCGCGCACACTAACTAAAACTATTTATATTAGTGCCATTTTTAGCACGCTAAACCCGATACTATCTGTTGCTAACCTTTCTAGGTTAGAGTGCGCGGAAACCCAGTTTGCGCGGAAACCCAGTTTGCGCGGAAACCCCGTGCATACGAGTAGCAGCCGCATAGACAACGAGCGATTTTCTATTCCAGAGGGTTTTGTTCACTCGACACACATAGCATCGTTATCCCCCATGGGTCGGCCTAATCGATGTCACAAGAATGTATGAATCTATTATTATTATTATAATTGTTCGTATTACAGATATGTTGACCCGCAGAATGGGTTTATCTACTACAAGTGTCAAAGACGTGAGTAACCCTATCAGTATGCTTTGTGATCAGCTTATTAACGTGCGAAAGATGTTCTTACAAACACAAATCAAGGAGGTGAGTAACCCTATCAGTAGACTTTGTGATCAGCTTATTAATGTGAGAAAGATTCGGACTGCTGTGTTATTCTGTAGCAATAATGGTAAAGGGTTGGTGGAGTACAAAGATCTTCCTCATAAATTGTTATGATCTGATTTACTATGTACGGCAGAAGGACAGCAGGAGGATAGCAGAAGAACAGCTTTATACATGCAACCGGTTACCTTTTATCCACCCTGTTTCTAACTAGCTAGATATTGTTGGTAATAGGATATGCAACCTCCAGATGGCCGGAAATAAAACCTGTTCTAATACAATCTATAGCATCTTACACCTACCACAAATCATCATTATCGAACAATTTGGCAACTTCGCCAGCGTTTCCGAGACCACACACGATGAGGCTGTAGGGAGACGTCACTCAGATACGGTATCAAGAATGTGGGCCTTGTCTCTCCTGATGGAAGTCTCCATAGTCTGTAGCCATGGGGGACCATACCTGTAGTGGCTGAAATAGTGAAACACATACGCGTTCAGTGGAGAGAATCCCGCCATAACTTGTTTTCCGGATTGCCATAGCCATAGCCGCGTCGTGGCTTCTGGGCAAGGACTCCACTGCGGGAAAGGCTCGGAGGGCAGTAACGTTCCGGAGCAGTGGCAACAACCAGGACGAATGCCTCCGCTGGGATACATTCTGGGGTTAGAGATTGAGGGTCAGTGAGGGTACGTAAGCTTTGTGGATACTGCAAGCAAGCACCGCGTGAAGACCGGGAGGTCGACCGGCATACCAACCAGCATCTAGTTCCGATTGGTGCAACGACGCTATGGAGACGGTCCGATGATTCCCATATCTTGTACCCTCGACTGCTAGGAAACGAATCACCAGCTTCACATCTGGGACCCGACTCAACAGCCGTCGCCATGGGTACCTCCGAGCCCGAATTCAAAGGGACCTTTCACATCACAATCATCGACGTCGAATTAGCAGGTCTTGTAGCAACCATTGCACTGGCGAAATCGGGCTACAAGATCACCATTCTCGAGCGAGATAGCGAGCTTCGCGAGGTAAGAAGAGTCTACACAACAAAAGACATTCTCATCTTCACTAAGACCTTTCTTCAGTGAGAGACAGATGTACAAATTTCTTTCAATTGCGTCAAGATGCTTCGCGAGGTCGAAATTCTGAATCAGGTTCGAGTTCGCTCGACTCAACCACGCACTCACTCGGTTTTGTCCTATAAGTCGAGCGCAACATTGTTCAAGCAGAATATGATTCTCACAATCGAGATGACATTCGAAGCTTCGCATTTGATCATTCATCGTGCCGTTTTCCAGAAGATTCTTGTGCAGCAGGTGAAAACCCTGCCGGCCATCAATATTCAGCTTGATGCGATTCTCGACCTCACTTTATTCGATTTCGACCGAGGATTCATATGTTTCTCGATCGATGGGAACGAAACCAAGAAGATCACTACTGACCTCATCATCGACGCAGACGACGAGCGTTCCATGTGTTGAGAGATTCTTCTGAATCGACCGGACCCGCCTAAACCGAGTGACTACGTCGCGTACCGCTTGTTAATTGAGGGCAGTAAAATTCTCGAGTTCTCGAAAACTTCTCTTCACGATCTGATCAACGATTTCGGCGTGAACGTCTGACAGAGTTCCGAAAGCCATGCTGTAAGCTACATGCTCGACGACATATTGAACCTCGTACTCTTCAAACCTTCTGCCAGCAGCAGCACTGAAGCTTTCAGTCTCAAACCAGAGCTCGTTGACGAGAAAGAGCTTCGATCTCAATTCGTCGAGTGAGAGCCTAGAATTCAGACTCTGTTGGGGCTGATGATCGACTGTATCAAATGAAAGATTTTGAAGACGAAAGAGCTGAAAGAATGGGTTCACCCCGACGAACATTTCGTCTTGATGAGAGACTCGACACACGCTATGCTGCCTTTTCTGTACGCCTGAGAAATCTACGACTCACCCTACCGAGATACGTACTGCTCTAATAGTGTCCTTACTAACATCCTCCAGCTCCCAAGGTGCCGCCATGGCCCTGGAGTCCGCATCCTTCCTCTGCCACCTTCTCTCGAAAGCCACGAGCCCGACGCAGATCGCGCCTGTCCTTCAAATTTGGAACAAGCAGCGCGAGCTTCGTGTTAGAAAGGTTATCGAAAGCAGCAAGACGATGGGTCGGTTCTGGCATTCTCCGAACACGGCGGGACTTCCCGAGGCGTCTCGGCCGAAGAACGTACTCGCAGATCCACAATTCCAGATGTGGCTCTTGGGATACGACGTCGGGGAGGATGCAGAGAAGGCATGGAAAGCATTTCAAAATTCGAGTCTGAATTACAAGTCCTAATGGCGAGTCTAAGGACCCTGCCACTCTAAGCTATCTTTTGTACGTGCTACATGCCTAGCGAATTGACCTATTCCTCGGGTTCTAGATCAAACGATCTTAGCTTTTACGGCAGTCGCTTTTGCGGCCGCAACCTCTTCCTCCAGCCCCAGAATATGAGGCAAAGGCCCCAATGCCGTGATCCCCGCAGGGTTCAGCCTTAGATGGCTTTTTGTATAGTGATTCTTGATTTGCTGAAAGTCCGTCGTGCTCTTGAAAGCATCTTCACCCCAATAGAGCCGTCGCAGCCATTGGTGGAGAGCAGGATAGCCCGACCGAATGTCCCGGATGTTGCACTTGAAGTGCTGGTGGTAGACGGGATCGAAACGCGCCACGGTGACGTACAGGCGGACATCGGACTCGGTGATGTGCGAACCGTAATAGAACGGACCCGGGGAGCCGGCTAGGTGTGCCTCGGCGCGATCGAGCGCAGCGAAGAGAGCTTTGACCGCCTCCTCGTAGGCCTCTTGCTTCATGCTGGCGCCGGACTTATACACACCGTTGTTGATTTCGTGGTAGGTCCAGTCGTTGGTCTCTTCGATGTCCTTGCGCAGATTTGCGGGGAACAGATCGATCTCTGCGTATTTCGCGGGCAGGAGCTCGTCGAATTCCGTGTACAGCATTCGAAGGATTTCGCTGGATTCGTTGCTCACGATCTGGTCTGTCTTGGTGTCGTAGAGAAGGGGTACGGTGTACCGTCCGCTATAGTCGGGGTCTTGGGCCAGATATAGCTGGGATAGATGTGTGTATGTAGGATGGATTGGATCCGGATGCATGTTCTGCTCAGGAACCGTCTCCTCTGCCGTAGCGAAGCGCCAGCCTAGGTCAAACAAAAGATTGGTAATTAAGGTCAAGGAAAGAAAATTGGGGAAGGAAAATCTTACTCCCGGAGTTGTTCTTGTCCACATTCAGCTCCAGATGCCAATGAACACAGGTAAACGGTAAGATATCTTCCAGCCCCTTCAACTTCCTCACAATCAGGACTCTTTGGGCTATATCTCCCCAGAAATCCATCAGCGTTGCATTTCCATTGTTCCTAAAAAAGCGACCGGGATGCGCATCGCAGTTCTATTGCTTACCCCAAGGGCACGCATAAGACACGTAAAGATGATATCTGCCTTTTTCCGGCGAGAAGTCCGCTCCTGGCTCTTTCGAGACGAATCGACGGAAGGTCGAAGCGGCCCGAATGAATTTGCCGGTTTTCGCGTCGACGTTGGTATGGGTGCCTTCTTCGGACTATCAAATGCTGCTCAGCTTAGGTACCTTATCCAATCCACAGCTCTCGGGTATCACAAAACATCCGCCTACTTACCGACATGTTTTCTCGTTGTTTTCTTGGTTTGGTCACGTGAGTACCAACTAAACCCGCACATAATCGACTCCTTCTAGCCGTGGCGCTTATGGCGTAAAAGCGCAGCCCTGCATGTCGTGGGTTCCAGCCGCGTGATGTTCTACAAGTAATTATCTTAGTGCCCTTTTTAGCACGCTAAACTCGATATTGTCTAAAACTAACCTTTCTAGGTTAGAGTGTGCGGAAATCCAGTGTGCGCGGAAACCCCGTAAATACGAGTACCTGCGGCTAACAGCGCTACCAGAAAAGAAAGATACCTACCTTACCCACAACACCATTTACCCAACGACTCCCCCAACCGCCCCTTGGCTTATTCACAACGCGAGAACCACATATTACGGCTAGGAGGGAAGGATGTCAATACTTAATTTTCCGACGACGAACAGCAGGACCTACGCTACAGATACAGAAGTGCCGACTACGTGGTCCCGTAGAGGAACAGAGGCACAGCTCCTTGATCCGATGCTCAGTCTACCTTACCTTAGCTGCGCATCACGCCATGACCCCCATCTACCTTACCTTGAATTCGCATCCCAGCATATTTCCCATGACTTATCAGCCTGCTACCACACCTCTAAGGCGACTAGGACTATCACATGGTGTCTGACATCTTCCCGATGCACTGGGTTTCGATTGGACATCTGTGGAATATCGGACAGAGTAGAGCCCGTGGGCACACCATGAGGTTTGACAATCGATTTCATAACTGTGAAGTCTTTGATATCATATCATGAGCACGCTACGGTCCCTTTCAGCTCTCTTTCAGCTCTCAGTTGGGGTAATCATATAACATATTGGTTTGGCTACGTCTCCAGAGACCTGATGCAGTTCAAAGTTTCTACATTTGAGCACCACCTCGCAAAATCATGTCTTCGGCAAAATTGCCTACGTGTCCTCCATACATTTCGCCATCCACAGGCTTTCTATCTTGTCTCCCAGCCGCATGGATTCCTTACGCCAAACTCATGCGGGTTCACAAGCCAGCGGGGATCATGTACATTTATTATCCCTTTCTTTTCGGAAGCTTCTTTGCTGCCTGTTTTTCGAATCCAATCCCCACTCCAAGTCAGATGTTCTTCGCGAATGTTGAGCTTTTCGCCGTGGCGTTCGTTCTTCGCAGCGTCGGCTGCACCTGGAATGATATCGTTGATCGAGAATTGGACCGCAAAGTGGCTCGATGCCGCAATCGCCCTATGGCTCGAGGTGCCTTGTCGCCGACTACCGCATACATCTTTACTGCGAACCGGTATCTGATGTTGTTCGCCCTCTTGGTCCGAAACTCCACACAATGCCTGCCTTACATACCTCCACTGATCGCCATGGGAACCTTCTACCCCTTTGCGAAACGGATCACCAGCTATGCTCAAATCGTCCTCGGATTCACGCTCTCCTGGGGCACGCTTGTTGGATGTATAATGATGAAGGTGTTTCCGTTAGAGCTGGGTCTTTCGCCATCGACCATGGGACTGCTAGCTTTATCATTGTCGTATGTCTTTTGGACGATAACTTACGATACAATCTACGCATTTCAAGATATCGAGGACGACATGCAGGCGGGGACTATGTCCATGGCGATCCGACACAGGAACCACATCAAGCCGTTTCTCTTCGTCATGTCACTGATCCAAACGGGATTTCTTGTCCTGACCGGAGTGATGATCAGTGCTGGACCAGCGTTTTACACTGGCGTCGTTAGCACAGCGGTGCTGCTTGTCCAGATGGTGGCGGCAGTGAAGGTTGAAAATCCTTCGTCGTGCCGGTGGTGGTTCAAATACGGGGCACTACTGGTGGGGGGAAGTGAATTTCTGAGCTTGCTGGGAGAGTATCTGAGGAGGTTATAGCCGTCTGAACTTTCGATCATTCATGGGTATTCTTGTCTATTACGTCGTGTTCGTAGCTCGACTAAATTGCGTTCTGTTGGGGGTACTACAGTACATTTTTGGTTTCGTACACTTGTGCTATGCGAAGTCGACTCCAGATCGTCGCCCACCTTTGGGACACTAAGAACTCTAGAGCGTGGGTGCTTGGCATTCTCACTGCCGGTGTGACGTGAAGTCAGCGGCTGCGGCGCAGCCTCGCAGGAGTACCTACCTTACCTAGGTACCTAAAGCGAAGGATGAGCTTAGGGTGGGGCACGGATACTGCAACACCCACGACACTGTCCAATGGTACTCGATGCCAGGGCCATGCCAAGAATGTGCGGTCAACACAGCTGATTGAGATTCTGTCCGTCCATGGCCGATATGATAATCATGCCAGTGATGCACTGTTTTGTGGCGGCGGCGTGGTCCATGGCGAAACAGGCAAATAGATAGCACTACCAACTTAGCGTTCTGGATCCACAGTCCAAAGCTACACCTCCACAGGAACATGGCGGTAATCGCTCGCAGAACTCAACCCGGTGTAGCGACACGAGATAAAAATGTCGCCATTGCAATGACTTTCCTCGAGGAGTTGCTACTTATCCGCATGACGGTTTCTTTTACATTCGATTTTTCCTTCCAAACGCTTCAAACACCGACGTACCTGTTTCATTCCCACAGCCCTTGCCTGAGATGTCACCGAAGAGTGACATAGGGCTCCAGTTCCATCTTCCCCTGAGCCGAATCGATGCCGTCAACAAACCCCCATTGCATTTTCTGTGGGTCCAAGATGGCCTGATTCTTACCATGGGCTCCCTCTGGAGCATTGCATACATCCTGTACATCCGGCAATCTTTTCGCGACAAATCCTACGGGATGCCTATGGTAGCCCTGTGAGTTCGTTCTCGTCATCCCAGGTTCGCATTGAGCTCACGTGTTTCCGTGTCAGCTGCGCAAACCTCGGCTGGGAAATCATGTACGGCTTCTTCTACCCTCCATCCATGGCCGAGACCATAACCTTCACTTCATGGGTTCTGATCGATTTGGTACTGGTTTATGCAACCATCGCATTCGGCCCCCACGAATGGAGGCATGCGCCCCTGGTCGCGCAGAACCTTGGCCCAATGATCCTCGCTGGGAGCGTGCTCATGGTCACCATGCACTGGGCATTTATCCTCTCATTCGCCGATTCCTTCGTAGCTTGCTTCTGGGCCGGCTTTGGGTGTCAGGTCCTTCTTAGTTGGGCTTCCGTTGCGCAGCTTCTGTCCCGAGGAAACACTCGCGGTCAGTCGATGACCATCTGGTAAGTGATCAGCCCATCACCTTCTCCATGAAACACCAATAACATGGCAGGAATGTAGGGTGTGCCGGTGGGTTGGGACAGTGTGTCCTATCATCCTTTTCCAATGGCGTTACGCTTACTACCCTGATGACTATCCCTTTGCACGGTCTCCTATCGCCATCTTCCTATTCGTCGCAACGGAACTTGCCGAGCTGCTATATCCTATGATCTTCCTTCGTTTGACTTTTCAGGAAAGACCAAAATTGCATGTATCTTAGTTGAAGCGTTGTCGAATGCGCAGTTAGAGGTCGTATATGTTTTTAACATGTAAATTGAAGCTGTTCGCTGACTGGCTGTGACCCTAGCGAACAACAGCACTTTTATTCGATTCAAATAACGTTATTTTCCGAGAACTCAAGCACTATCTTAAGGCGAGGTAGTCTAACTATATAGAATTAGATTAGGATACATCGAACCCTACCTACTACAGCCAAAGCTGGCTATAGGGGAATTCCGAATAACGGAAACCTGGCCATAACGGAGACACGGCTTGGATTCCACCAAATTTAGTACTGTAGTGCCTGGTCTGCTCAAGTGCAGCCAAAGCAGTCCAATCATGGACTATTCCGGTATCTCTGGCGGCTTGTATCATTCTCGGTGCTGCGGCAATGCTCGTAGCCTTACTTTCATAACGTGAAGATCCTGTGAACAATTCTGCGATATTTTCGACGTCTTTGCACTCTGTATGCAATGGCGACCGCTATGTGGTCCAGCTTGCCCACTGGCCTTTCTTCATGGGCAGTTATCTCTTGCGCTGGATTGTTGGTGGTAAGGGAGAGCGAGACATGAGCACATGAATAACTTCAACTGTGCTGACTTCGTCCACCAGTACTCGATCCTCCAGGCCATTTACAACCTATATTTCCATCCTCTGGCTAGATACAAAGGGCCTCCCTTTATGTGCGCGTATCGCGTAGGATTTGTCATCTCGCTGTTGCGTGGAAACTTCGTTGCCGATGTCAAAACGTTCCACGAGAAATATGGGGACATTGTACGCATTGCCCCGAACGAGCTCTCCTTTGCCAAAGAAGAGGCCTGGCATGACATCTTCGGAACCAAGCCTTTCCCCAAGAATCCCACTTTTTTCAAGACGCCGGAGGGGCAGACGGAGAGCATGATAATAACGACAAATGATGCCGATAATGCTCGCATGCGGAAGCTTCTGGCTCCTGCTTTTACGGAAAAGGCCATGGTGAAGCAGGAATCCCATATTCAGTCTTACATCGACTTGCTTATGAAAAAGCTGGAGGTCATGGTTGATGATTCGGAAAAGAATAGCCGCGATCCTGTTGTTGACGTTGTGAAATGGTTCAACTTTTTCACCTTTGATTTGATTGGGGACCTGGCCTTTGGGGATGGGTGTCCACAATCTTTTTCTTCCTCAAAGGTAGGCTGGCCTGGCCCCCTTTCCCCCCCAGAGCTCCAACCGACATGATTTACTGATCATCATTGACACTGCCTAGGAATGACTTACGCCACAGCAACGCGATACTATCCGCCTTTTGAAAACATTCTGCTGCTGCTCCTTCCTCCTAGCATCCGCAAACTGCAGCGAGACCACTTCAAACAAGCCATCGACAAGATCCACCGACGCATGAATCTCGAAGAACAGCGCGAGGATTTCATGACTCCGGTGCTGCAGAACAATCCCAACTACGACAAGATGAGCCTCGGCGAGATCGAATCCACCTTCTCGATGATCATCATCGCCGGCAGCGAGACCACTGCCACCATCCTCTCCGGCCTGACCAACGAGCTCACTCAGAACCCTGTCGAGTACGAGAAACTCGTTTGCGAGATCCGCTCTTCATTCACTTCCGACTCGGACATGACCTTCGCCGCCCTGAAAGCCCTCCCCTTCCTCAACGCCGTATGCTCCGAATCCCTACGCCTCTGCAACCCCGTGCCAACTGGTCTCCCGCGCGTCGTCCCCCCTGGCGGCGCCAGCGTATGCGGTCATTTCCTCCCCGAAAACGTAACAAACCAGCGCCCCCCCCAATCCTCAAAACATACAACGAATCCAAACAGCTAAGCCCCCACCTCCACCCCCTTAGACCAACATCAGTGTCCACAGCACCAGCCTCGCCCTCTCCTCCCAGCACTTCTCGCGCGCAACCTCCTTCCTGCCTGACCGGTGGCTGCCCGCGGGCGTCCGCCCAGCCGAATTCGATGCCGACCGCCGCGAGAACCAGCACCCGTTCAGCATGGGCCCGCGCAACTGCCTGGGCAAGGTCCTGGCGCTCGCGCAGCTGCGAGCCGTGGTGGCGAAGCTGGTGTGGCGTTTTGAGATAGAGGGGGTGGAGGGCGGGGCGGTGGATTGGAGGGCGCTGAAGACGTCCGTTTTGGTGGAGAAGAAGGAGATTCGGGTGCGGTTTCGGCGGAGGGGGTTGGGAGGGGGTGGCTGGGTGGAGGAGAGATAGGTGGTGTGGGTTGGCTGGAGGTAGGAAGGGGTACTGTCGGTTCACTTCATGTCGTGAGAGGACATTTTAAACTTCAAAATTGTGCATCAAAGATATTTGCATTTCGAGACACGCTCTAGCCCCAGTATGCCGTTAGTCGTCATCATCTCGTATGCATCCCACCCCATCCATCCACCCACCCACTCACAGCCACACAAAATCCCAACCTCAAAAAATCCCGCCACACATCCCAGCAACCACTCGCTCGGCTCTATACAGACTGTGTAGGCAGGGCACATCAAACGCTCTCTTCAAACCCTTGTCCAAATCCACCGCCATCGCCTGCCCCGTCCGACAGAGATGGGGTGGTGCATATCAAACGCGCTTTCCCCTGCACGCCAATCTACTGCGGAATTCTTGTATTCGATGGCTAAATGAAGGATGCTCTTGCCCTCATTGTCCTTTTCCGCTAGCTGCTGCTCGTCTGCAATGGTGATTAGATGCTTCATCGCAGCCAGAGTATCCTCGGTGGCGGAATGATGAAGTGCTGTTCGCCCGTAGATATCTAATGCGTCTATAAGTATTTCATGGTTGATAAGCATATCAATTACACAAACCCGTATGCTTTCCTTAGCATAATGTAGTGAAGTACGTTCGACATTATTCTTGGCCTGCCCCTGTGACCAGTCTATCAGACTAAGAATCGTCTCAACGAGAGCAATGTTGCCTCTCTGAGCAGCGAGATGCAGTACTGTTCTGCCGTAAATATCCTTAGTGCTTAGGAAAGCGGCTTGTTCACCCAGAAATGATCTGACATTACCCGATGTTGATTGCTTTGTCCACGCTGCGTAGTGCCCTATAGTCATACCGCATTCATCTTGTATTTCTGTGTCGATTGAGTCCCAGTAGCATTGTATTATCCTGCTGGTAGCTGTATTGTAAAATGAATGAAGCGATGTCTGACTTTCTCGATTCAGACTTCCAACATCGACGCCATGTCTGATTAAGAGAGATGAGAGACCGTAATCAGCTGCTTCCCTTACAGCTAGGTGTAACGAAGTACTTCTTTGATCAGCGGCTTCGGGGAAGTGTATTTAAGAGTGCACTTACTCGTCATAAATGTTCGCTGTATTAGAGTTTGCACCATTTCGGAGTAGAAATTCCACCATTGCTGTTTTTTTATTTCTCGCAGCAAGAGCTATTCGCAAGTCAGAAGAGCTGAAGCCTATATCATAGTGAGGAAGCCATACGTGCAGAAGACTGCTACCATTTGACAAGATATCAGAAATTTCAGCTTGCTTGAATTTGAACAGTTTCGATAAGACTTGAATGTTTCCCTCGCAAATGACTATGACCGCCTTTGAATTCCGAGGCATCAACCGTGAAAAAGAAAGCTTAAAGTTCAAAGACGAAACAGAACTGTAAGAGAGCTCCCTGGCGGCAGATATCATAAGTGAAACTCGATTTGGGAACCACAACAACTTTATCGTAGCTTCTATGCCGAAGCTGACATTGTCCTCTGATATTTCGTAGACGGCATAGCCTTCAGTTGTCCACTTTCACAGTATGATATAACCGCAGCGTATCAAGATTGAGCTAGACCTGAAGCCATAGCAGCCTACGAACCCTGGTTTTACCCCCACTGGTTCTGAATAGGTTCGCAAGAATCCTAGCAAGCAGAACGTTTGCACGAAGCCAGCATTGCATAAGTAGTCTCTCGCATCCGCCCTTAGACCAGCACGAGTTCACTATGCTCAGGATGGGCTCGAGAGCGTGAGTAGCGGTCGTAGACTAAGGTGTAAGTGTCTATGAGCAGATTTCTAATTGTTCAACACTTATTACTCACCACAACATTGGTAAGGCCGGCAGGTGGTTTTTGTGCTTCCTTGATAGACACTTCGCGATGAGCGGCGGCGGCTAACCCAAAGGGGCTTAGCCGCCGCCGCTTACCCGAAAAGGTGTAGCGCACCTAGCCCCTTCGGGGCTGGCACGTGCTGAGTTCCATCTACTACGTCTGAGAACTGAGGCAATGTCAATTTCCACAAACACCTACACACCATTCCACCACCGCGTACATTATTTTCACCACGCCATGGCCAACGATCACTTCAATCCAAGATTCCAACCCTGCTATTTACTGCATGAATGCCAAATACCGTGTGTAGTGTGGTTCGAGGACGCTATCGCACACTACGGTGTTCCCACCATTGTCTTCAATCTATACATACTCGTACCGAACATCGACGAGGCCGCCGAGGTGCTTGTGCAGCAAGGATGGACTCTAGCTGAGCAAGAGCAAGCCAAAGTTGGAAATGCGATTGTAGAAAGTGCACAGCACTGCTTGATACCTCCGAAAGATGACTCTGGCAAAGCGCGATCAGATACTGGGATGCTGAGTACGGAGCCGCCACCACTACCGAGTAAAGAGCCACCAGGGCCAACGACTACTGTTGTCCTTCCAGCCGCAGACTGGAACTTCACCCTACCAGAACATTGCCAATACTCTTCTAACGGCTCTACTACGACTTTCTTCCCCCCGCTACCGGGGCTACTGGACGCTTTAATAGACAGTTTACTGGACGCTCCTTCCAACAATAGCATGCTTTGGGGTCACTTGGTTTGCCAGGTATCCTATCTCTACTTGTATACCGCTGTAAAGGAGAGATCTTTCGCCGAGCATTTAAAGTACGAGCATCGACAATATCACTTCGACTCGCTGTCGGCGATGTCCACTGGGACTATACAGTTCATAGATTATCAACGTACTATCCGAGGAGTATTGCGACGAGGAGAATATCAACTCCAGGAATGCTCCGCTGCTCGCGACAACGAAGATCTATTCAACGAGGAAGTACAGGCGCGAATTTTGGCATCACTTCCTCCACCCGTCGTTTCATTCGAGGGGACCAGATAGCATAGAAAATGGGAAAGATGAAAGAGGAAGCTGTCGGGGATGTGGAAGACCAGTGATGGATTTGCGGGGGCCCTAAGGCGGGGAAACGATGACCGAGGGTAGAAGGACGATAAAGAATATGGAAAGCAGAGGACCCTGGTTTTCCGTTCGAGGGTTCGACGGATCTCCATTGCATCCATCCTCCACTTTTCAAGAGAAATTCAGAATGTCCCTGTTTGCCAGAATGTCAGTTAGCAGGGCGGAGATTGAACTAGCGACAATAGAAACAGACCAATTTCCAGGTCGTACTGCGCATTCGTCCAGTAATCTTTGCCACCATATCTTTGAATGAACCATGAAACGAATTGTTTGCTGGCATTTGGAACTTCCTCTGATGTTGGATAAGCATGGTTTCTTGCACACCACGACAGAAGAAACTGAATGTCCGTCGCGTCACATCTCTTCTTTTTTTCTTCTGCCCGTCCTAATATAGAACGGCATTTTGCATTCAGTATTAACACCGGCTTAAGAACCTTCGCGCCTTCAACTATGATGATGGGTGTAGAGGCATCAAAGGCCTCCTTGAACAATGCGGGAGGAGCTATAATCTCGATTTCCACCAGTGGTGTGCTCTTATACGTAGTATGCAGTGTTTTGTTTGCAACATCGAAGTACTTATTCTGCTGTTTCAGGAGCGATCTGGCGGCTGGTGTGTTGCCTTTAGGAACGACAATGTCCACATCTTCCGTAGCCCGCGTAGAACCTAGAAGCACGCAAGCAGCCCCACCGACAAGGGCATAGTCTTGATCCCCGAGGGCATAGCCGACTGCCTTAGCCGCAGCACAAACCTGCTCCGGGGTAGATATCGTCCTCTGAGAGCTTAAAGTCGCTGAAGACATGACTACACTGACCTTGCGGGTAGGCAATCGATGGACCTCGAAACAAAGTTGAAGCTTTTGAGACCAGAGCTGAAAATGTCAAGCTTGCGCGCTGTCGACCTTTTATCTTGGAGAATTTATTAGCCTAGCCCTTTGGCTGCTGTTAGGATTCGATTAATTTTTAAGGTTAACCCTAACCAGATTCGGTAAGGTTCCGTCAAAAAGGTTATTTTTTGTAAATAGAAACAATGTCAACAAAGCCCCCTATTGTTCTGACCCACCTCGATAATGCCTTCCTGCGACGTAGTACCTGATTCAACTGATTTAGGAACTGACCGTCCTAATCTGCGTCCTATCACTGAAATAGGCGATCGATTTGAGCCTATTCAGATGCCTTCAAACGTCAGTTGAGTCAATATACCTACGCATACAATCGTCGATGTAGATCAGGAGAACACAAAGCCTTGTACGAGTTTCTCATTGAAATCAGCATTAACAATGCTTACAAACTCTCTTTGCATTCAGATGTTTCAAAGAAGACTAAATACACTGTTCATAGCGAGTTCAGAACGGCTAGCTACAGATCTTAGTCAGGCCTCTCAAAGGCAGTTTCTGAAGCGAAAAAGAACGTCAATTAAGCCTGCAATTGAACGTTCAATGATACATTTAGATGATCATCAAATCTGCAAAAGAAAGAGCTCTGAGAACTGTCGTGAGTGCAAGAAGATAGGCTTAACAGTCAGGCCTAGGAAATAATAAGTTCTCGATGTAATTACATCAAATTTAGGTGATAGCAAGCGAAGAAAGCGTTTCATCTTTGGCTGTGACATCTGTGATATCCCTCTATGTAGAAACGGTCCTTGTCGGGCTGCATATCACAATAGCATCTGAATAGCATCAATAAAATCAGTGCAGGGTGATATTCTATGGTTCCTATTGGTGAACTAAGCGAATACGCTAAAAGTGGCCTCCCGACAGCAGCCAAAGGGATACGGCTAACTGAAGCCGGCTCTCGAGTTGTGCTATCCATGTTACGATCCTAGCTACGCACCTTCGTTGGTGGCTATGTTGATGACTATGTTGGTGACTATCCTGAGGGCTATCGCCGATCGCTCGCCGCTAGGGCATAGGCTTGTTCCGAAGCCAACCCTATTCAGGGTTAGCTTATGTTCTCCTGAGTCATATAGATAGCCGGCCCTTCCCTTCTAGATACTTTCCTTCCTTAGCATTTATATACTCGTTACCTTACACCCATATGACTCGCTCTATGCTGGCCCCTAACAATCCAAGGCAACCATGCATCCAAGGCAGGGTAACTCTGGCCAGGTTGTTGGCTTCATCGCGTCTGCCTGTTGCTGTCGCTGTTGCTGGATGTCCAAGCGCATATGTAACACACTGTAGCCTTGTATGCATTTGTACGGGAAACTAATCACTAGCCGCGCAGCAGGCAGCTGAGATGTAATACTGTAGATCATTTATCCTTGGCCGACCTAGTTTGTACAGACCTTGCGCACTCGAGAGTTAATGGTTTGCCTAGTTTTGGTTTCTTTTCTGGGCTCAGGGCTTCCTCCTATCGGTCCCGTCTCTTTTTAGCCGTCTCCACGCTCGGACATTTTCAAAACTGAGTGCGTGAGGCTGGATGGCACGCGAGCGGCATGGGAGACGTCAGATCGGGAAAGTGAGCTGACGTGCCCAGCGGGCTCTTTCTCGAGTCTGGGGAAAGGAAAAGGGCGAAAGTGGCCAGTACAACGCTCCTTTAGCTAGTCGTTATCATACCCCTTTCAAGCCGCTGCACCTCACCACCATCTCACGCACCTCTTATCTTGACCCAGAATGAAATAGACCATAACAGTAGGCAAGATTAGTCCCGCTGCCTTGCACGTCGCACACCTCAGACCTCTCGGTCTACTGTAGTCTGTACTGCTCGAGTCGCTCGTTGGGCTTTGAGAGGAAGGAGATCTTTGGGACAGGCTGAAGTGAGCTGATGTATGTTCTCGCAAGCTCTGCGGCTCATCTGATGGATATCCTGACCGCAAATGCGGCGAGGTTTGACTTGGATAGCGTGTGGGTTGATATTCTGAAGGGAGTGTGTATACTTGGCTCCGCATGCTGAACGATCTTCCTTACGCGGTGGATGCTGATAGAGAGAAGTCCCTCCATGGTTCCCTCCATGGTTCCCTCCATGGCTTCCTTCATGGCTTCCTACCGAACACCCTCCAAGGTAATGCGAAAAGGTAATGCAATTTATTGCAAAAGAACAAGCGAGAATATTGTTATATGTTTCTATTCTTAGCGCTCTTGACGCCAAGTTCGGGTTCTTGGCGGGTCGGGTCGGGTTGACCCGATTTGAGCCCAACCCGACTCGGGTCGGGTTGAATAATCCCCTGACCCGACGATCAGTCTAGTTTTAGTGTAAGAATTTTATCACTTGAAGAGAGATGACAGAAACAGTAATCGACTTCATGTTCAGCACATCTTCTGTTGTAATCTGTAGCGCAACACGAGATTGAATCGAAGTGGTTTACCTATTGAATATGTTGATCATACTCACCAGCAGAGCCATGTTGAAACTAGATGTCTCGATGATTCTCTCATCTGCTGTGAACATTCGGTTGAAATAGAGAGCTTCACTTACACGAATCATCATGCCTACTGGTAACTTGTGACCAGTCCGAAGACGGAAAGAAAAGAACAAGTATAAGTAATCTCACAGATTTCTGTAGAAAAACTTTGTCAACAAACCTTTTCGGCCCATTCATTTAGAAGTATGGAACAGATGGCACTCTTTAAATGGTGTCACGATCCTAGCCTTGCCAGGCTCAGCCTTCTAGCCTTGCCAGGCCTATTCTCGCTCCGTCACCTTGACTAGTCCCTATTGGGCCTAGCGTCGGCTGAGGAACACACATATGTAGCCAGCTTCTTTCCTGTAGCTACCTTTCTTCCTTAGCATTTATCTTCTAGTTAAATGACACCCATATTGACTCGCTCTATGCTGGCCCCTAACAAATGGCAATCTGCCTTTCTAGAGTTTTCTGCTAGAACTCGAGCTTCAATATCATTCATATCATCATATTATCATCTTCGTAAATCGGGCAATGATTCATAAAGTGAGCATTTCAAGAAGTTTATCCACAACCAGACCATCTGCTTGATCCATAAGATTCATGCTATTCTCACTCCCACTGATAAGTCAAAGCGCTCATGTTGTCAATCGAAGAGTGATTGTTGTCAAGCTGGCTCTCTGAATCAACTTTTTGAATGGCTTTCTATCGAACGCCGAAGGCAGACAAATCAGAGTGCGACCCGATGCTCAAGACATCCCCGTTTTGTTGCAATTTCATCATTCTATCAACGAGTCAATCGAATATCTAGTAAACCAGATGCTCGACGATCTGAACAGTCATTCCTTCGATTGCTTCTTCAGTCAATAGATCATCTCTTAAATGACCATCTAATTAACCGTAACTAGTGAGTTAGCCTTATATAAATGCATATTATTCAGGAGTAAACGCTCGATTTACGACGAACGATACAGCTTTATATATATATTTAATTCAAGACATAGAGATTCTAACTTTATGCACTGGTCTTAACGAAAAAAGAAATTGGTTTGTTGATTTTGATATCACTCTCTATTGACTCTTTTCTGACACCCAAAATTTCAAGCCCACATTGCCTCCCGAGACCCTCATTTCGGCAGGACAACAATAATCGTATCATGCAAATCCTTATTATAGACCACCAACTTGATAATCTTCAAGCCGGCCTTATCCAGCATAGCGACCCACTGATTCTCCGTTCTCTCCATCGCAGCAAGACTGGCCATCATGGTCAGGTCAATCTGTGTCGCGCGCCAATGCACGCCTCGAGTAGGCAGAATCATATCGTCGATGAGAATAACCGAGGATGGGCCCATAGATTTCATTATGTTCTGTAGGATGACGATACACTTTTCGTCGGGGTGGTCGTGCATCACTTTCCGGAGGAAGTAGGAGCGCGCGCCTAGGAATTGAGGTCAGGCAGTGTTTTCGATTTTGCTTTGAGTGGAACAGACCTTTGACAGGTTGCTCGGTCCAAAAATCATGCACCATTGCTTCCATCCCATCCACCGGCAGCGCCTGTTTAATGGGTGTTGCAAGATCTTGCAATATCACACGGCCCTTTAAGTGTGGAAAATGTGTACGGAGGTTGAGACATTGGGTGCCTATACCGCCACCCACGTCCACAAATATGACTTCTTCAGGTGTTGAATTCGATGCCACCTCTTGTTCGAAGTTGAATTCGTCCAGCCAACTCCGTTTTCCCATCCGAGATGCTGTCATCCATAGATTGAAATTCTTGAATGATGCCGGGTGAGCTGCAGCCCACTTGAATGCGTGAAGGTCAGTGTTATGGCCGCGTTGGAAGCAGGTATGCAGGCTGTCCGAGGGATTTTGGTAGGACGTGTCTTTGAGGAAGGAGGGAAGGGCTTGCCAGGATGACAGTGTTTCGTCAAGACTACATGGGTTAATCAAGATCAAAAACTGATTCATTAAGTAACGTGCTTGTGACGAAGACCAGCTTTATAGCCTGGAATAGCGAGCGCTTTGGTGATGTTGGTGGCAGCCCATTCATCCTCAGCTACCTCCTCAATCATGCCCACTGACGCAAGATATGCTAGCAAACGTTCTTGAATCTCAGGTGAGTTAGTATCAAGGAAACCTGTAGCATAATGGAGGGAAAGCTCCTACTTAATAGAATCGGATCGGCATTTTTCGCTTTAGCAAGATGGTCGGTGCTCATGCTTGGTGAACTACTGTTGGAAAGCATATCAAGCAATTCCATGTCGTTGGCGGTCCTGGCCATGATGAGTTGTAGAGGCTAGTAAAGCGAGATGACAATTAGTCTACGAGACATTCTCGCGCCGGGGAAATCCTCACTGTATACATCATGCGCTGAATGGTCATGGAAGGGGTTTCCAACGCCCAATTCAGCTTCCGGGTCGCTTCATAGAGTCGCTCTCTCAAATTCTCATCTTCTAAGGGATGCTTCTCTAGGATTTTCAGCTGATCAAGAAGTGATTCCACGTCTGGAGAGGCAGATGAGGTTGCCATCTTGACTCGAAGAAATTGACGATACGTCTTTGAGGCAGTTGGGAAGAATTTTGGGCAGTAGGTTGTTGCAGTAAAGCTCATCAGGCTGACTGTGTTGGTATATAAGGGTCAGAAGGAGTTATGTGCATGTGTATTTCTTGATTGAACGGGATTACAGCTGGCGGGGTTGGAAAAGTTCAACTTTCTTCTGCATATGCTAACTGTCAGGACCGGATCAATGCTTGGGTCCGATCCTAGGTTTGATACCTAGTACGTCACCAAGTTGGCAGCGACCCTCTCCTTGTACTTTGCCATTTGCGGCCCCACGGACAAGGGCATAGTCTTGATCCCCGAGGGCATAGCCGACTGCCTTAGCCGCAGCACAAACCTGCTCCGGGGTAGGTATCGTCCCCTGAGAGCTTAAAGCCGCTGAAGACATGACTACACTGACCTTGCGGGTAGGCAATCGATGGACCTCGAAACAAAGTTGAAGCTTCTGAGACCAGAGCTGAGAATGTCAAGCTGCCGCGCTGTCGACCATTTATCTTGGAGAATTTATTAGCCTACGAGGTGATGCAACAAAGTATTGGAAATGGCCACCGTACCGCAATTGCGAACATCAACTATTCGTTGGCTGTTTAGATGAGCGCAGGATGCATGAGGCTTGTTCTCTCATTCGCTGTCCACATGCATCTCATCTCATTGCAATAACCCCACCTCGACAAGGCTGGGACTGATCGCTTTTACACATCCTCCTCGAGCCATCCATAACATCAAGCTGCAATGCATCGCTCATCGTGGTCGCACATGAAGGAGAAGGCCAAAGGGAAGTTGAAGATCCCAGATCGTTCGAGAAATTCTTCACCAGCAGCCTCGTCAAATTCGAACATCGCAAAGGCATCTGACACTGAAATTCAAGACACCTCAAATGTTTGTAATCTCCCAAATCAGTACTTCTCTCATTTTTCTTGAATACAAATCAGCCTGTTTAACACGCTTATCAAAGAGTCTATTTTTTCTGCGAATTTTTCATTCGAGTTATTCCGGAGATCAGGCATACGCTGACAGTCAATCTGAACAGTGCCATGGTGGAGGTACTCATCCTATCGGAAGCCTCTGGGATAAGGCGTACGATATCTTACGGAAGGATCACAAAGGACTTGTGGATGCTTTTGAAAAAATATTGTCGTCTGAGGCTGATATGGAACTGTCGTCGCATCTTGGCCTTATCAACAGTGTGGAAAGAGAGAAGCAAATGTCATTGATAGTTGCCAAGAAACTTGCAATGATGGAAGAAAAGCAGTGGAGGTTGAACACCCTAAGCGGTAAGACGGTCTTGATCAGGGAGAAGGTCGACCGGATCGTCAAAACAGTATTAGTTGTCAAAGATTTTGGCTCTTCCTTAGCGAGCATGGATCCAATCCACGCCGGCCTTCCTTGGGCTGGTGTGTGCATGTTGCTACCTGCAAGTCACCCTACCTTTCGATGCTTGAGATTAGACCAACTGACTATCATGGCTACAGCTGATAGTAAACGACACGAAACAGCGTTCCGCTGCAATCGATGGGCTCGAGGATGTATCACAATTGGTTCGACGCTATTCTGAGATCGAGAATATCTATCTTCGTTCTGAAGACGTCATCGATACACAAGACCTTCAAGCTGCAATTGTAAAACTGTACAGGCGTGTGCTTGAGTATGAGGCCAGAGCGGCCTGCCAATTCAACCGAAACACAGCCATTCAGATGGCAAGAAATGTTGTCGAAGCTGATGGCTGGGATGGCATACTTACGGCTGTCAAGACAGAAGATACCGCCTGCAAGGATCTTACCGCAATAATCGATACCAAGTCCCAGCGACAAGGCAAAAGGCAATTAATGAATCTTCTTGCAGAACAGGACTTGAAGATTGACGAACTACTGAAAAAACTTCATAAAGAAGATGAGATTCACAAGAAGCTTTTATCGGAACGGCAGAATTGGCGACAAAAAGACGAAGAGCGTGACTGTCTTCAATCGTTTCGAAATTCAGACTATGAGAGATATAAAAGCAGGAATCCGGATCGAGTGAATGGGACTTGTGTATGGTTCTTGAAGCATCCCAACTTTAAAGACTGGCTTGGGAACGAAAAGTCAAGACTTCTATGGGTATCCGCAGACCCAGGCTGTGGAAAGTCAGTCTTGTCTAAATCTCTGATAGATAATGAGCTACGCTGTACCGATAGCCGAACTACCTGTTATTTCTTCTTCAAGGACGACAACCCAGATCAGAAGAGTGCAACAAAGGCTATCTGTGCGCTACTACATCAGCTTTTCTCACAGAAACCAATGCTTCTCAAGTATGCTGTGACCGAAATTTGGAAAAACGGACAAATACAACGTGACCTGTTCAGCTCTTTGTGGAGCATACTTGAAAGAGCTACCACAGATCCTGAAGCTGGTGAAGTCGTCTGTATTGTGGATGCTCTGGATGAGTGTGAAGTGTCTGGGAGACTTGAGCTCATCGAAAGCCTGATTCGTCTATTTGACAAATCGCCAAGCGACCAGACGGCGTTGAAATTTTTGGTCACCAGCCGGCCATACGTCAGCATAGAACGACGGTTCAAGCAGCTAACTAATACCTTTCCCACTGTACGCCTTGCCGGAGAGGCAGAATCAGAGCTTATAAGTCACGAAATCGAGGAAGTCATTAAAGCAAAGGTACAAGATTTTGGCGTTGATTTGGACCTTGCGGTCTCTGTTCGAAAGTCTCTTGAGAAAAAACTGTTGAGTGTGCCCCATCGCACTTATCTATGGCTAGAACTCATCTTTGACCTAATCCCTAAACAATTACAAGTCACCGAAAAAAGATTACTGAAGATGATTGACACATTGCCTGACACTGTCTCCAAGGCTTATACGGCGATCCTGGACAAGAGCACAGATTTGCCGAAAGCGAGAAAACTTCTTCATATCGTTGTTGCAGCTCGCCGACCGCTAACGCTGCGAGAAACGAATGTGGCATTAGCAGTTGAGAAAGACAGTAGATCATATGACGATCTCGACCTGGAACAAGAAGATCGATTCCACGTCACTGTCAGAAACCTCTGTGGCCTTTTTGTGAGTGTAGTCGATTCGAAGATCTACTTAATCCACCAAACGGCCAAAGAGTTTTTGATTCGCGATAAAGATATGGCCAGACCTGCGGGACAAGGCGGTAACGACCAGGGAGACTGGGAGCATTCTCTAGAACCAGGAGAATCAAACCTTGTTCTTACGAATGTCTGTGTTTCGTACCTCTTATTCGATGTGTTTGAGAGTGAGCCTATCTACGGCGAATTTCAAATGCGGGTTCTGTTGGATAAATATAAGCGGTACTACAAATGGCTGGAAACGAGCGCATCGGAACTACCGGGGACCAATGCCGACGATCTTGAAGGGGAAATTGGTTCTGACCCGCAGAAATATTTGGAGGCAATCCAGAAGTGGTGTAATTCAGGGTTCACGGAATATGCAGGTAGACATGCCTTTCTAGAATACTCATCCATGAATTGGGCCCCCCATTTCCGGTGCGCCAATACTGAAGACGACATCATACTCTCGAAATCAGCACTAACACTTTGTAATCCTCAATACTTGCGGTTCCCAGCATGGTTTTTGGCGTATATTTACGAGTACCCTGTGTACTGGGACCTCTTTCATCCTTTTGGTCCGGACGTTACCCCCTTGATGATGGTATCTTTTCTCGGACTTGAAGCTCCGATGCAGATGTTACTTGGAGAACAGGGTACGGTCAATACCGATCTCCGGGACTCGACAGGTCGGACGGCACTTCTATGGGCGGCCATAGAAGGTCACGAGAACGTAGTGGAGCTGCTGTTAAGGAACGGCGCCGATGTAAATCGACAGGACAATTGTGGTGTCACAGCATTATCATTAGCCGCCAGAAAAAGTTCCGTAGAAAGAGTGTCGATGCTGTTAAAATACGGCGCCAGTGTTTCCGTCACGGATAACGAGGGGATGACAGCACTTCATGTAGCATCGGCAAATGGAAATAAGGTGACGGTGCAGTTACTGTTAGAAAAGGGCGCCAGTATTTCCGCCAAGGATAACATGGGGATGACAACTTTTCATTCTGCATCTTCTTCCTACAATATGATGTCTGACAGCGCCGAGGCCTGTAAACAGCTGCTCCAGAAAGCGAGCGCTAGCGTTACGGTAGACGATGGAAATGTTCATGAATTTCTGAAGGAGACGGTGGACGATGAGGAGGAAAACCATTGCGAGGCAGCTGTCAGGCTACTACTGAAGTATGGAGCCGATACTGAGGCTAGAGACAACAAGGGGAGGACGGCTTTGGAGTTACTGTATCAGCTGTTAGAAGAGTGGGAGCTGAACGAGATTTAATTTCTGTCAGCTAAACGGCATACATATGCTTGAGGCTGTAGAATCATTCGATATTTCCCATATTCCCAGCTTTCATATTCGCACCATCATAGCAATTCAATTCTTCTGCAACCCAATCTAATAAATCCCTCTAGTGAGATGCACATCAAGAATCCATCAAGCACACCCCTAGAAAAATGGAATTGCTGCCTCGAACTACATAAAAAGAAGGGAGCACCTACCCGTACACCCCTTTTGCTTACATGTACACCCCCCTTTGCTTACATGTACACCCCCCCCTGGGGGACCTGAAATTTCCATTGTGCATCACTCAGTTACACACCAAATTTAGTAGGCAATTCAAGGGTTTACATATGATTCTGAGCAACCTCTTCACAGTAATTTTGCACTGTTTAAAGAGCTTCAATATCGCTGTTTCAGCACCTCCTTCGCTACATATGAAACGCTGCAAACAGGCCTGCATCCGTTTGGATGGAAGGGGGTGTGGCAGCACGTCCACCTCGCTGCCCTCCACCTCGCTGCCCTCCACCCCTTGCCCGTGTGAGACCTCGACCCCGACCCCGACCCCGATCCCGCCCCCGCCCCTGCGTCACCCCCTGCTGTAGCCCTTGCCCTTGTTGTTCCGCCTCCATCAGTACATGTTCATACTGTGAGAACTCTCTTTGTGTAGAACCCTCGAACTCTTGCTGACGTCTAACGCCTCGTCGTCCTCTTGCTCCTACAAATCTATTCTTTGATCGAATAACAGCGAGGTTTTGAACTTGTAAAAGTGAATCTGACAAGTTCGACAAGAAGAATGTAGGAATATCGTAGTTCATTTTCGCATCGAATGTTTCAGATGTAGCTTCAGAAGTAGCTTCAGAAGTAGCTTCAGAAGTAGATTCAGAAGAATCAATCGACAAACTCACAGCTGAGCCTTCAAAGCGTCAGTGCGAATGTATATCTTCTATCTTCAAAACTTCACCTTCTGCTGTATCGTACATGCGTCGTTGAATTCTATGAGCGCATGACAAGCTCAGAGTCCTGATGAAGACGTTGATGCATGATGACAAAGATTCTTCGATGATCGTGATCAAATTGTACTGTTTCATGATCTTTCCTCACGATCGCATCGTATATAGACGATCCGATCGACATCTTTCTTGAACTTCTTGGAGCGTGCAGTGACGACAGCATAGCTCTCTGACCCAGCGTGTTTATTGAGCCCTTCAATCAGGAGTTTCGCATCGTTATAGATCTCCCCCGAAACGGGAGGTGGAGCCAAAGACATGGGGCCGGCGGAGGCGATGCTGACAGGTGGGGCGCCGGTGAGGGTGGTCATGACAATGACGATGATGAGTGTCAGAAGGAAGGTTTACAACAAGTCTGATGTGTGGGTTTACTAGGCTAGATTAACCGAATTTGAGGCTGTGGGGAAGGTCATGGAGAGATTGCTCAGAATCATATGTAAACACTTGAATTGCCTACTAAATTTGGTGTGTAACTGAGTGATGCACAATGGAAATTTCAGGTTTCCCAAGGGGGGGTGTACATGTAAGCAAAGGGGGGTGTACATGTAAGCAAAAGGGGTGTACGGGTAGGTGCTCCCTACATGAACAAAGGAGTCTGAAAGAGGTAAGAATTGTGACTGAAAAGAGTCAAGGCCGATCCTTTCACATACTGGCATTGCAGTATTCATGACGAGACTTGCAGGAATCTAAGCAATGAAGTAGATAGTCTTGTAGTCGTAAATGCGAGTGAATGAGATTGAAACCGGTGTAAACAGCTCTTACTAAGGTAGGCATACAAGATGTAAGGAAGTCATAGGGAACACATGACGTGCTGGAAGGTAAAGTATCTCAAGGTGGCATGTCAAGGCCCGAGTTTACTACGCGAGTACTGAATATAGGTTTGTACTCAGGCCTTTCTCCAGCCATGAATTTCGATCCCTAAAACCCCATATCGTCCCCGCATCTCTCCCGTCAGTTCTCTTCTTCACTTGAACATAGAAGCAGATCACGGATCACCAGACTCGCAGAAAGCTCGTGAAATGGCCAACTTTACTCAAATCGATCATTCAACCAATCCCCATAAACCTTATTCCACCGATGTTGAAATTTCCGTATTGGGAAAAGGTTGGCCTGGGTGATAGACACGGAATTCGGCTTCTACCAAGCATCAAGCTTGCTCAAGAGAGTCAAGGCTAAGGGTTAATCTATAAGCTATCACAGTAGTTAGCACCAGGCGAAAAGTTGAAGCTTCGACCCCTTTACACCATTTAGAAAATTTTCGTATTGTAGCTCGAAAGGAACAGGAACTTATTGAACAATTAAGTTTTACTCGTAAGGCATGTGAAAGAGCAAAGAAAGCCTAAGTTTTTCTCGTCCTCAAGAAAATCTACTGCTGCCTTGTTTTGTTAATTGTTATAGTATCTCGTTAATTTTTTGTTTGATTGAGACCTCGATAAGACTCTCTCATTTCCGGTTTCACGATCTGCACAGTAAGCGCTCGGGGGCGGTCTCGAATAGGAGGTATGGATTTCGGGATGCGATACAGGAAGGAATAATGAGGATGAGGGAGTGAGTGGGTGGGTAGAAGGTGTGAGATGTTGCTAGGTTATGCGTGCGGTGAATGTAGAAGAAAATGCGTGGAATAGGTAGAGATTGTCGCAAGTATAAGGGATAGTGCTGAGTGCAAAAAGAAGATTTTGAAGGGCAGGGATGATCTTAAGGAATAGGGATGGTCTTCAGGTCGGAGATCGTGGGATGGTCTTGGGAGTGAGAATCATGTGGAAGATAGGGAGCAATATCTTGTGGATATAAAAGGAGGTGCTGCAAGTTTTGCTTATGAGTTCGGAGATGTGGTGCGTGCAAAAAGAATGGGGTAAAAGTCGTGTGAAGAATTAAAACTACACAAAGGATTTTAGCCGTGCTGAGTCGATTTATACAGTACAGGGACAAAGGGTCGCTCTCTCGAAGGAAGTGGAAACGGTGTTTGGCTCGAAAGAAACAGCCTTTGAAGTGGAAGCTATACGACGAGTTGTCGAAAATAACGTCAAGATAGCGGAAGCGCATGCTGGGAGTGCAAGTCAGGTTTGAATCCTCACAGAGATTTAAGGCAAAGTGAGATTTTTCTTCTGAGCGACACATTGCTCCATGAAACGAGCTAAGGCTAATTCCTCCACATTAGATATTATGTGATAGCAATTGTTGACACCATCTCAGCGATTGCTTTAGTTTGAAAAGCTCCCTTTTGAAAATCAGCACCAAGCCACTTATGACGTTCCTTGTCTTCTCCTCCGTCGTCTCTCCTCTTCTCACATATTCCCTTATCGCCAGCAGAGAAAACGCAACGCACTCAAATGGAGGAGAACATTTTGCGGATGGCCAAGACCACCAAATTCACCCTCCAAAACTTATCTCTTGACTTCTAACTCCCTAGAAGTTTTCGTCAGCTTGACCAAGAAACCTTCGCACCCCCAAACTTACATCTGACGACTTGGCGCTAGCTTAAAGAGTTATCAAGGTAGGATTAGGCGAGTCTTTGGTTCATTTGTGGTGCCCTGGTCGTTGGTAGCTGAAAGCCTACCAACCGGACTGTCCATGTGTCCATGTGGACATAGGGTCTTTTGTAAGAAGTCCAGTTCCCCCTTTCCACCACAGCATCGGTATTAGTCTCCTCCATAAACGATCTTTTAGAGGGTTGTTCGAAGTGTCTCTCTTCCGAATGTGGTTGATGATGTCGTAGAAATCATGGCTGACTAGCATGCATGCAATTTGGGAAGGCACTCTAAGACACTCCAGAATTTGTATCTGGACTTCTGAAGGTAATTCAAGGAATGGAAAATGGAGAGCGTTGTGACTGCCATGGCCCGACATATTGTATTCGTCCGCCTCCGAGGCTTTACTGTAGACAGGCTCAACGAAATCGAAAACAGGGAGCCCCCTGGTACATTGCAGAAGTCTACCAGTTTTCCTGCAAACCGTAGTCTTGACGAGAACCGCTGAGATTATGCGGAGTGGGAGATAGAAAAGGGTGTCATCAAGGACTGACTCGAAGGTATATGAATTTGAGAGCTGAATGATGGACTACATAGTAAAATACCACTTAGTATTAGTACGTCGCTAGCTCTCACCTAAACTAGTATCCGCTTACCTACTCGACCCTTTTGTGGGGTAACACCTAAATTGGCCTCCTCGGCGCGTCTCTTGCTCAACACGCGCATCACGGAGTTCAATTTACAATTGTACGATACCAAGATATCTTCTCTTCTGCCGCAAGTCGACTTCGCTCAGTACGAGTATCAGCAACATGTCCGATGACTCAGAAAGTTCAGGCTATAATTTCACTCCCTCAAATTTGAAATTAGAAAAAGCGCTACGCGAAACAGTAAGACAAATCTATAAGGTAGGGAATCTTGAAGACCTGACAATCAGGAGGGTTCGCAAAGCTGTGGAGGAGGAACTGGATCTGCGGGAAGGCTTCTTCAAGGCACACAGCGACTGGAATCAGAAAAGCAAGGATGTAGTCCAGTCCGAAGTTGTAGGTAACTGACTGGCTATCACCAATACTTCTACCACTCACAGAGATTCCAGGACTCTCAATCACATGAACCTCCATCCTCGCAACCGCCTCCCCACTCTGGTATCCCTGAGGCATCTCCAGAGAAACGAGAAGCGATTAAGAAATCGAAAGCCCCAGTCAAGGGGAAGAAGCGTGCATCCGTAGGGGAACCGGGACTAAAGAAGCGTCGGAAGAAGGATGAATCAGACAACATGGAATCTGGTGCTGAGTCTAGGAAACCAACGACTAAGCGCCCGATAACTGAAGCCGAGAAGCGTGCGCGAACGTCAAGCTCGTCTCTTTCGCAAGTGGAGGATGAGGAGCTTGAGAAAGTCGATAGAGCCTTTAGCGCCTCGAAGCGCGAGTCTATCCCGAGCGACGATGTAGTTGCCAAATCAGAGAGCGAGATGTCAGCGGTGCTGGATGAAGCGCCAAAGCCGAAAAGGCAACGTCGGAGTGCTGGGTCTGAACAGCCCAAGACGAAGAAGACCGGGAGGTCGAAAGGTGCAAAAGCGACCGAACAGCCCACAGATCCGGATGTTGAAGAAATCAAGCGCCTACAAGGATGGTTGGTGAAATGTGGCATCCGCAAGCTGTGGCACAGAGAGCTTGCTCCATACGACACTGCTAAAGCGAAGATTCGACATCTAAAAGAGATGTTGACAGATGCTGGCATGACTGGCAGGTTCTCAATCGAAAAGGCCACTCAAATTCGGGAAGAGCGGGAGTTGAAAGCCGACTTAGAAGCAGTGCAGGCGGGAGCGAAACAATGGGGCAAAGCGGAGTCTGATGAAGAGGAGACTGACAGACCAAAGAGGAGGCTGGCCAAGGGTCTCAAAGAACTTGATTTTTTGAATGACGACGACGGTGAAGAGACTGATTGATGATTGTTTCCAAACCTTCGCGCATTGGCGGTCAGTGTAGGATTGTTACCCAAGCAGTCGGCGTTACATACCACCAGAGATCATTATGCTTCTCACTTGTTTATGATACTGGGCGAAAGCTCTGGCTTAGCAGGTCCTTAGGCTGTTGAGCGTATTGCATCCACATATGATGCATTAGTGTCTAAGAGCGTTTTTGCCGCCGCTCATACGCTGTGCAATCAGACTGAATGCGGCAACGGAGGACATGAAGAGAATCAAGTTATAGAACTATCACAAAATAATCAGTAGCTGTAGTGCACCAAGGAAAATACAAAGAGACATACAGCGTTTCTCGAGTACGAACTTTCCTCTGCCTCTGTCCTTGCATCGACAAAGAGACGCCGAAGATTAGGTAGATTGGCCTTGATTTGAGTCAGTCCCGACTAAGATCTAGCATCTTGATCATATTGCCTTACCATGCAGTCAAAGTCCGACTAAGGGCCAAGTCTCTTGCAAAATTCGTGAATTTCTCATGACTTGAAGTGACAAGAGAACCCTCCATGCTCCGGAAAACTAGCGGCCGTTTCGACATGACACCAAACTTTCAACGTTCAAGACAACCCTGCAAACAGTACCTACGTTACCTCCTCACCATCCTGGCGTCCAGAACCGGCTAAACCCCTCTACTTTACTGTCTGCTTTTGCGGAAGAACACTAAATCAAGTGCACACCTCAGCCAAAAGCCGGTCAGGATTGCAGTGAGCCAGTCTCCCAGCGAATTTGTCGACTCTCTTAAGGCGCTGGGGTTTGAAGAGTTGGAAGAGGGCGCGGCTTTGGTCGCAGCCTTCAGCGTGTTAGCAGGCCATGGCGGTGAACAGACTTAAGGGTGCCTTTGCAGCCCCAAGGAAGGGGGAGACGTTTGAGCTTAGGGCAGGCCTGGTGTAAGGAATTGCGGCAGCTGTATGTAGACTTGGCTGATCGTCTAATAATACAGATCGCAGTACGCGTATGAGCGGTGTGCATTGCCAAACTGTTACCCCTTGAAGCTCCGCTGAACATACCATAGGAAGGAAGCTATACAGAAGACGATTATGTCCATGACCTTGGGCAAAGACGTTTCGGCGCTTTTCCCTGACGTCTTGAAAAACATAGCGACAGCCGATCTCGACCAAAAGAAGCTCGTGTATTTGTATCTTATGTGCGTAGAGACCTTCTCCGAACAATCCCCAAGCTTTGGAGGCTCGCTTATGTAGGATTAGGAATTATGCCAAATCACATCCAGACCTTTGCATCTTGGCAGTCAATACCTTTGTTCAAGACTCAGAAGACCCGAATCCTCTCGTACGTGCGCTGGCGATAAGAACAATGGGCTGCATTAGGGTGGACAAGATTGTGGATTACATGGAGGAGCCGCTGAGGAAGACCTTACGTGATGAATCACCCTACGTCCGGAAGACAGCTGCAATATGCGTTGCCAAACTATTCGATATAAACCCGGCGCTCTGCTTAGAAAATGGCTTCTTAGAAATATTGCAAGAAATGATGGGGGATCCAAACCCCATGGTTGTTGCGAATGCTGTGACAGCTCTGGCAGAAATTAGTGAAGTGGCACCAGAGACCAAAGCCTTACAGATATCACCGAATACGCTTAAGAAAATGCTCATGGCGCTCAATGAATGCACTGAATGGGGACGAGTAACAATCCTTACAACATTAGCAGATTATAAAGCATCGGATGTGAAAGAGGCGGAGCATATCTGTGAAAGAGTTTCACCACAATTTCAGCATGTCAATCCCAGCGTCGTTCTTGCCGCAGTGAAAGCTGTCTTCCTACACATGAGATATATCAGTCCGGAGGCAGCAAGATCATATCTCAAGAAGATGGCCCCTCCTTTAGGTTTGAAGAACCACTGCGCACTGAGAGATGCAATGCTAATACCACGCAGTGACTCTTGTAGCTTCGCCACCAGAAGTACAATATGTTGCCCTCCGAAATATCGATCTTCTTCTTCAAAAGCAGCCTGATATTTTAAGTAAAGAGCTACGAGTTTTCTTTTGTAAGTATGACGATCCCTCATATATCAAATTCGAAAAGCTAGAGATCATGGTACGGATTGCCAACGATAAAAATGTCGATCAACTACTGGCTGAGCTAAAAGAATATGCTTTGGAGGTCGATATGGATATCGTGAAGCGAGCCGTCAAAGCAATAGGTCAGGTTGCGATTAAGATTGAGAGCGGGAGCGAGAAGTGCGTCAATACTCTACTAGATCTTATTAATACCAAGGTGAATTACGTGGTTCAAGAAGCAATCGTGGTAATCAAAGACATTTTCCGGAAATACCCTGGTTACGAAGGCATAATACCTACACTCTGCCAGTGTATTGACGAATTGGACGAGCCAAACGCACGGGGTTCGCTGATATGGATTGTTGGGGAGTACGCAGAGAAAATTAGCAATGCCGGCGACATTCTCTCTGGGTTTGTGGATGGTTTCATGGAAGAATTTACACAGGTATTCCTTTCAATGGCGTTTGCAGGAATTGCTACTAACAAAATCTAGACGCAACTGCAAATTTTGACTGCTGTTGTCAAGTACTTCCTGAAGAAGCCGGATCAACCCCAAGCACAAAATTTGGTGCAGAAGATCTTCCAGGCAGCTACCGCAGAGAACGACAACCCAGACGTGCGAGATCGAGCGTACGTTTACTGGCGGTTACTCTCAAGCAATCCCGAAACAGCGCAAAATGTCGTCCTCTCTGATAAACCTCCTATCACCACCACCATCCAATCATTACCATCCGCACTACTCGATCGACTTCTCACCGAACTCTCAACGCTCTCCTCCGTCTACCACAAACCACCAGAGTCCTTCATCGGTCAAGGCAGATATGGCGCAGATGCCGTACAGAAAGCAGCCATAGAGTAAGATTAGTCTGGGTATCTCTATACAGCAATGCTAATACAAGACCTTAGAGAGCAAATGCAAAATGCACGCGAAAACCCCCTCGCAGCAGCAGCCGCCGCAGCCGCCGTCTCGGGCGGCCCCCCTCCGGCCCAAACCAACAACGAAAACCTCCTCGACATTGACTTTGACGGTGCCGCACCTGCATCGACCCAGAAATCCCCAGCGGCAGGCATGTCAGGCCTGGAAGGTCTTGCCGGCACGCCCCAACGAGTTGGCTCACCCGGCGCAGCCGAAAGAACCATGCCCCCAACTTCCGGCGGCAACAATCTGGACGATCTGATGGGCTTGTCGAACGGTATGGGCCAGACGAACGGAAATTACCAGGATGTTATGTCAGGCTTTGCCGGGTTGGATATGAGCGCCAGCGCTCAGCCGCCGCCACCGCAGCAGCAGTTGGCGGATGGTGGGAAGAAGACTAATGAGGATTTGCTGGGCTTATTCTAATGATAATGAGGATGGGTGGGTACTTCCTGAATGTACGAGAGGCGAATTTTTTGTCTGGCTTTGAGTGTGGCGCATGCGGTTCCGAGGCGTCTTCCTAGTAAATAGCATGGCATTTGTGGATGGCTTGACCGAATGTTCATTCTATGAGGAGGGAGGATTCATACTTGGCAGCTGATGAAAGATGTTTGTATCGAAAACTCTCTGGAACTCGAAGCGTGTTCCGGTGTACCTCTAACAGGTATTTTTCCATCGCGCAGGTCCTCGACTCCAGTATGAGACTTACTGCACTGCAAGGCATCGAGAAAAATACCGGCAAAGCGGAGAAGAGATAGTGAGCGACTAATTCTCCAGAGAGCATTCCTCGAAAACACAGAGGCTACGCTTCAAATCCTGCATCTGGCGACCTTCCCACCTTTCTTCCGGTTAATGCGATCTTTTGTGCCATTACCATCTCTAGCATCTACCTAAATGGGGAGTTTTCTCCCGCTTCATTCACAGGGTTCCTGAGAAAGCGGACTGGGGATGGGCGGTTTGAAATGTTAGGCGTGGATGGAAATGTGTGGGGTGGTGTTGGAGATAATGGTGTTGTTCTTTATGTCCTATATCCTGGACAAGTGAGAGTTTTCGCATTGTTCTGAAGTCTTCGGTCTGTTTTTGGCCGACATCTGATCCATCAGCTCTCCGTCCGCTCCACTGTTCTCAAGTTCCCCGAGTCGTTCTCGCGGCCCTCTGTTCCGACCTAGGTCTAAATGTTCATACTGTCATTGTCAAGAACCATAGCCAACCCCCCTCCCCTAAAGCTCGGCCCATTTAAACCAAACCATTTCAACTCTCCAGTCCTCATTTCCTTTCCACCATTCCACAAGCACAAAATTCCCAACCCTAACAGTCCATAACTACAGCCCCCCAAAAAGCAACACAGTCCCACAAACCATTTCACAATGTGCACATGGCACTACCTCCTGCACCCCTGCTGCAACCTCGTCAACCAGCGCAAATGGATCTACTGCGACATCTTCCGCCACGACAAGCGCGAGTGCGTTGTTCTGCAGACGCCCACGCAGACGTGCAAGCAGTTTTGCTTTCGCTGCTTGGAGCAGACGTGGAAGGAGGCCGAGGAGACGGAGACGTATCAGAGGGAGGTGAGGGAGATTAGGGGGGAGGGGAGGTTTGAGTTGCCGGAGAGTGGGCGGTGATGGGGGGGGGAGAAAGGGGGAAGGGGGGAACGGGGAGGGGAGATAGTGATAAGGATGGGTTTGAAGAGAAGATGAGGTTTAGATAGCAATAGAAAGGGAATTCGCTTGCGGCTCGGCGTATCCGAAGAAATGAAATTTGTGGCCCGTTGGGAATGTTGTCGTAGAGTAGGATCATTCTATATGCGATGTAATCTGGAAGTCTGGGTTCGAAACGGTAAGGCGCTCAAACGGGGTCTTAGAAGATGATCCTCGGTGTCGAAAGCACCTGTGTTGCTTTCCTATAACTCGGTACACTGGTCCACCGTTGGGAGCGTGAAGAATAGAGCTCGAACAAACGGGATGAAAGCTCTTTGGGCATGATCGTGGCTCTGCCTCGCTTTGAGCATGAAATAGTACCAGATGCAAAGTTTTGATGGATGACTCGGCTCTGCCTCGTCGAAGACTTGGAGAGGGACGGGCTTGAACAGAAATAGAGTACAGATCTCCACATGTGAGATAAAGATATACGACGAGAAGCTATTGAGGTTACGATATTAAGCTAGCAATAGTTCTATCGTTGGAAGAAATAAGGGATGAAACGCACACATGAGTCGCACAAGCAGCACCAATGGGAGTCGAACTTATAGTAGTGATATTCAAACACTCATCCCAGTAGGTGCGTCTCTCCAGGCCTTACATGATAGGCTTTGAGCCACAGGTAAGGTAACTATGATAGGAGAATACTTAAAACTTGCAAATTGGGTGGACTAGCGCCTTTCTTCAACCCAAGTATTCGCAGAAGCTGTCTCAGCAACGCAGTCAGATTGCACAAAAATTTTACATCGCCAGGGTCACTGACTAATCCGACATGTTCGCTGTGCTTTTCGACTTACGAGTCCAAATCCGCCTGGGTCCAGATGGTTGCATCATTCTTGACAGGGCCTCAGAGTGCCATGGCCGATGCGCTTGTACAGAATCCCGACTGACTCGCCTTCTAAGAGAATTGATGCCAGCATGAAGCAGACGAATCTCTGGGTCTGTGAGTAGGCTGTCCGAATACAGATGACAACTCCGTGGGAAGGAAGACTCTGGCTTGAAAACGCCGATTTCATGCTGGTTGCCTTTATAGATTCCCTGCTTGCTCAGTGGGCGAACTGGATTTCATGGTAACGGATACCCACAATCCATCGCCCTTAAGCCATATTGATGCGGCTGTGACCTAACCATGCCGATCTTCACCTAGCACTTGAATCGTCTGAAGGGCTCGTGATGCCAGAGGTTGGCTTGTAGTCCTTATACTCGGGCGTGACGTCCAGCAAAGGGTATCTGATAGTCCCTTTCACCGAAGCCCAAGACCACGTCGGCGCACGCCACTCCAAAGAACGCCTGGGAAGATAATTCGGATTGTTTCAGCAACTTTCCCATAGCAAATCCAGTTCTAAAAGTAGTTTCACGACCTTGTATCTCCTTGATACAAACATATTTAGAATTGCTCACGCCTTCCAGATTAACGACTTTGTACGGCAATACGGTTTAGTGGTCCATTCCCAAGAATATAGTATCTTATGATGAAGGATCTTGTCGCCGTCCGAAATTATTTGCGCTCGAAGCTCAACAGCCTGGGCCTTGCGCCACACAATTTTCGCTCCGATCATGCGGGAGGGCGATATTAGTCGTTAATTATTTCTTTCTCTACTTCTTCCGTCGGAGTAGCAATGAGATACAGCATATTGCACGAACAGCATTTCGTAAGGTAGTACCACCCAAAGTATGAAGCTAGTATCTTCACAGAGTTCACCTGAAGCAACGTCATCACAGGGTGCAATTGGCGGATGATTGAAAGGTAAAAGGGAGGGAGAACAAACGCATCACAGAAATTCAGCGAATAGAAAATAGCAGAGTAGAAAACCCATAACCGGTAGAATTGGAGAGCTAGAAGATGCATTCAATAGAGTCGTCCTTTCCTAACGAGATTTCTCTGTTTTCCTGAGTGATGCAAATCCTACTTTTTTAGATGTGCTCAACAAGATGATATCGTTGTAGATGTTTATCGAATGCTTAATGTCGTGTAGCCGTTTAAATGTAGACTGATAGGTGTATTTCCACTTCGCTAATCATGCTCTTTGCAAAACTTATCAAGGTACCCTGTCCTCTCTGCTCGCGAATATTGTCGGCTTCCTGTCGCTGAGCAACATCTTGTATCGGCTACCATGAGAATTGAGTCCCTAAAACTGTTGAGGTCTTCCAACACTTTATGAAGCCTGCCTCTTCTCCCATTCCTCGGGTGTAAAGCACTTCGGTGTCCAAGCATGTATCGCAGCAATCTCGGTCTTCAAAGCGGAATTTACGAGGCGATGCCGTGCGAGTGTGGTTTTCTTTGTAAATTGAGGAGAAACGATGATGGCTTCGAATGCTTGACCGCAGCCACCTGAGAGTGTTCTTGATTTAGCATTCATAGAAACCTAAAATTCTGACCACAACACAGAAACCTACCAGACATATCATTGATGTCCACGTGTTTTGCTTCAAGCTTTTCTGTGAGAGTAGTTTTGAGGGTAGCGGGGGTAACGCCAGAGGTATTCGCGGCTTCTGCAGCTTGGGTGTCTGTCTCGGCGGCGCTCATACTGGCAAACCGACCTATTCGAGGTTGCTGGAACTGTGCTAGCCTCTGAACATGGCGAAATCTTGGCGGGTTGATGAAGCGCTGCATTGATTGAAGTATTGATGAGGATTCGAGTTTCCATCTAGCGAGAGATCTTCGCTCGGGTGCTTACATGAGATCTGACGTAGATCCGTAATTTAAAGTTATCGCTACCGATCAGGTTTTGCAAGGGTGGAAATAGCTCCGAAGGGCCTCGATCGTTATAGAATGAAACCGTTTTCTACCAACTCTTCTCTCCATGTTCCGCTCACCTTTGAAGCAGATAGTGAAGATGAGCACTTATACTACCGACAAGGCCAGCCCTTTCACAAGGGCGGTCATTAGCTCTTTAAGAAAGCTGTAAGTACGTGCGGGCTGGACACCAATGGACGGATCGCTAAATGTTTGTTTACCTTGTAGGTATCCGGAAGCCTTGGCGGACAAGAGCTTTGATAACACGGGATGTAAGTATTGCGTGGTCAGAGTGATGAGGCTAGTGGATGAATCGTGCCAATATGTCTCCTGAAGTACTTCTAGAAGCTCCTTTCGATCCAATACGGCGGCAGATGAACTCAGTACTTCTTACGATTGATCTCACAAAAGCTGTGGCCGACGAGGCAATCGAGCGCAAAGATTGCGTTGTTGTCGCATACCGTACAGACACCCATCGCCGTTATCGTAACATCAAGGCCTTCGCTGACCGCGATCTAGATCCCATAATCTTCAAGGGCTTGAAAAGCCTCACCTTGGCAGACTCCCACCAACAATCATTACTAAGGCTAGCACTCGAGGGTATAAGCGTACAGTAACTCCAATCATCAGGCTCCCGGGCCGTTTGCTCATCCCCTATTTCCAGGTCTACAGCCCCCACACGGCAGTCGACGCAGCGCCAGGAGGGCTTGGCGACTGGCTAGCAGATATTGTAACAGGCACCCTGCCGAATCCTGAGCCGGCTACGAGAACAGCACATCCGGAGAAATCGGAGACGAATTCTCTGAGTACGGACTCGAGCAACAACCAAGACGAGTCGAAGAAGGACCCGTTGGTAGAGCAAAGTGGAGATGGAAAAGACAATGAAGATGAGAAAACACCGCAGCATAAGCGGTTGCAGCGACCAAGGATGTCATTACAGCGCACTTACTCCAAACCTACATATCCAACGAAACCTTCAGAGCCTGAGAAAACAGATCTAGACCTGACTCCGTACGTCTTTTCTCTTGTGTTCTAATACATTACCGCAAGGTAACTCACAGGCACCCCAGATCCTCCGCCGACCATACCCGCGCAGTAATCCACCCTGTCACTGGCGTCAAAGGTAATTTTTCACAGTCCCCACACCCCCAAACAACCCAGAACTCACCCCAGCCCCCACAGGCTTCGAGTCCGCCGGCATGGGTCGCCTCATCACCTTCTCTTCCGCCCAACCCCTAACCCATCTAATCGAGCGCATCGCCCGCGGCGTCGGCAACCCCAAGGGCTTCCCCGTCGCGATCCCGCAAACCCGCCAGGTTGAAGACATCCAAATCCGCACCGTAGGCATCTGCGCCGGCAGCGGCCACTCAGTCCTGAAAGACTGCGACGCAGACTTGCTGTTCACGGGCGAGCTGAGCCATCACGACGCGCTGGCCGCGACGGAGAAGGGTCAGTGCGTCGTCACGCTGTTCCACAGTAACACGGAGCGCGGGTTTCTGTCTGGGGTGCTGAAGGAGACGCTGACCGGGGTGTTGAGGGAGGAGTGGAGGAAGCTGAGGGAGGAGCTGATGGAGAAGGAGAGTGACTTGAGTCCGGAATGGGAGGATGCGCTGGAGGATGAGGATGTGCTGGTGGAGGTTAGCGAGCGGGACCGGGATCCGTTTGGGATTGTGATTTTGCAGAGTAGTGCGCAAGTTGGGAAACCGTTGAACTAATGGCAATAATGGACGGCGCGATGATTTGGGGACGATGGGCGAATCGATAAGAGGTATGTTTTGGTACTCTGTAATTTTAGCGTATACTGTAATAGGTTTTTTTCTCAGGCGCAACTAATATCGAAGCCAAAAATCACTGCGATTCAGCAAAACAAAAACCGTCTGCAATTGCAGACCACTCTTTTAATTGAGAGTGAAAATTCACACACTTCTGGAACCACTCTGCTCATCCCGCATTGTAGCCGTCGACGGCGTCGGCAAGTTCGGCTTTGCCACAGGAAGTATTGAACATGGGGATCTATCTGATCACTTCCGAATTGCTTTACTCAAATTGTCACTTGGCTCAATCTTTCTTCTGGCGTGTATGACCTATGGGTGGTTATGTTCCTCAGAATTTGAACCATATCGATTGCTTTCCTTTTAGACTATGATTGATTGATTTGTTGATACCCTCTTACCCCCCTGCCCCCTTCCCATCCTCACTTCAGCACCTTCTCCGCCACGGAAACTGCGCACCACATCAATCTCGACCCTGCCTCTAAGTCCGACATATCAGGACTGGAGTACATACCATCCACCCCCGTATTATCCGGCTCCACAAATGCCTCCTTGACCTTCCCGTTTTCGACAAGTAGCGCGTACCGCTTTGATCTGTCGCCGCCGAAGATGGCCGCGCCGTCAAAGGCTAGGTCGAGGGATTGGGTGAAGCCGGCGGTGGGGTCGGCGAGGAAGCGGATCTAAGGGGGGTGGGGTTAGTGGGTAGTGGGGAGATGGGGGCCGGGAAAAGGGGGTTTGTGGGTGGAAACGGCGGATTGGAGGACATACGCCGCTTTTTGACGTGGGATCGAGGGAGGAGGCCCAGGCTTTCATACTGTGGGGGAAAAGGTTAGGGTGGGCTGATAGCTGTTGGGTTGAGAGATGATGGGAATGTGGTGGGAGGAGAAATACATCGGGGTCCAGGACAGAGGGGCTTGAAGGGAGTGAGGAGCAGTGAGATTATAGGTAACAGGAACGACGGGGGTCCGGGAAAAGTGACAGCATATGTGAAAGAACATAGAAAGATGGCAAACACCTTCAGCAGAGCAACAGAATGGTTGGGAAGGTTTAGACATGGTAATAAAGGGGCGAGGACAGTTTAGAGCATGATCGGCTGCTTGAAGAGAATTGGGTAGGAATATGGGCTTGTAGACGAGTGAAAGCTCACACAAAAGGATCATTGACGGAGACCACAAAGACTTGACCGGCGGATTTCAATTTAGGGCTGTTGATGTAACCGGGTAGGTGGGTTGCGGAGCATGATGGACCTAGGGTCTCGTAAGTGGTTTGTCCAGAGAAGCCCTAGGTGTTAAGCGAGATGCAGATGAGGCAGTAAAGCTGTGTATATCAGGACTGTAATAAAGTTCCATAAAGTAGCCAGGAAAAGCAGCCAGCATAGACATGAAATATTTTGAGTAGCTTGACGCGAGGTTGGGAGACCGTGGTGATGCATGATCGAAGTGGCAGTTTTGTTTGATGGGAATTGATTGAGAGGATTGCCATCGAAAGAAATGATAGTGAGACTCGGAAGACTTGAAATCCGGCGATCTGAACTCCGGGATTGACGTACTGAATGCTGCAGGAACACCAATGATAAGCCCCTTGCCCGTAAGCTCTTTCGATAGGTTCACTTTGTTGCCGGGCGAATTCTCGACAAGCGCATCCAAATCGGGAATGCTGTCGCCAACTTTGACGTATACCGGCGCGGTTTGATGGAAGGATGCTTGGGCCACTCTGGGTAGGCGACCGGCCAATCTGCTGCTGAGTCGGGCTTGGAACATGATGCTAGATGTGCTAGATGTGCTGGATGTCGTGGTGGCACAATGCTTAGCAGCTGAAAAGTACCTTAGTGAGGGTCGGTGTAAGTGCGGTCGTACGGAACAGGTACCTAGTACCTACAATACTTCGGGGTCTAGGACAGCAATGCCTGCCGCCCCTGATTGGCCAGGGTCTTAAGGAGTTGAACTCAGTTGAGAAGGCCTTTTCCCGGTAAGAACAAAGACTGCTTTAGTGTGGAACTAAGGCAGCTTTCATAGGGGGAACTTTGAATGTCGGATGCAAAGTCAAGGCGCCTTGGATTTACTCGTGCAGATTCGCATGGATTGGCGGGCACCTTGTTCGACCTGGCGAGAGAGACAATTGGCCCTTGCCCGGTAGCTGACATGCAGCAGATCGAGTAGATGGCCACATCATTTCCCCGTTCTGCGGTTGCTGCTGACTCTCTATGCATGTCCTGGCAAGTGGCAAGCAGCACGATGCGCCCTCTGTTGCTGAACCTGGGCAGCTCCCTTCTGACTGGGTACCAAGCAGTGGGAAGAGACTCCTTTCAGGCTGTCATCCGAATCATCGAGATTCAGAGTATCTATCAGATGTGATGATAACATACCTCTGTATCAACATGCGAATTAGATATAGGAGGTACTATTCCTTGTGATGTCGTTACTGCTGTGATGGGAGCATGGGGACTCTCCCTGCAGACGGCGTTCTCGGTTAGATTATGATGCACCGGCGATTTTAGGCCGAGGGAAAGAAAGATCTGGGGAGATTTCGGTGCTGGACCGAAGACGGCTATCAATCCATTTGACGACACACTGATATCTTCATCTATCTATCTCACCGTACACTATCGAGCCGGCTTACGCAGAAAATGACTGCGAAGATCGTAGTCCAACTTGTCGTTTAGGAATGACATTTACCCTAACCCCATCTTACCTGCGAAAAGTAGTGCGGCCGTTCCCCGCGCTATTGCCTACTCGATCTTTGGGTCGCAGTGGATACTTCCATTCGCTCCTGGTTTGTCCATCACCCCATCCCCCCTCGTTCTAGGTCTTTGAGTATATCGCGCATTCGATGCGCATTGACGACAAGATGGACGGGAGTCAAGGTGTCGGTGCTGTCGGCACGAATAGCTCGAGCGACTTTGTAAGTAGCAGACTTCTGCCCGCAAAGCTTCGGACGGAAAAGGAGGAAAGGCTAATTCTTGTCATGCAGGTGCGAAAACTCTACAAGTATGTACCCAGCGTATCCCACACATTCCTCCGCGATTGGCGTAAAGGGCATGCTGACGGTCATGGAAGAATGCTCGAGGATCCAACCTACTCCCAGGTTGTGAGATGGGGTGACGAAGGGGATAGCTTCGTGGTACTGGAGGTAGGATTAGTTACAACGAAAATGGATCGTCGGAAATATCTGACTTCGGTCTTAGAATGAGAGGTTTACCAAGGCTATTCTTCCAAAGCACTTCAAGCACAGCAACTTTGCGAGCTTCGTCCGCCAGCTGAACAAGTACGACTTCCACAAGGTCCGACATAACAATGAAGAAAGCGGGCAATCGCCCTACGGCTCCGGGGTAAGTGGAGACCTTTGTGGCACCTATCTTGCAAAGCTGAATTAAACAGGCGTGGGAATTCAAACATCCAGAGTTCAAGGCGAATAATAAAGAATCCTTGGATAACATTCGTCGAAAAGCCCCCGCGCCTCGAAAACCAACCCAGGTCGTGGACGACGCTTTACCCACCCAGCAGATGGATCTAGTAAATACCCAGCTTGTGGCTACCCAACAACAACTCCAGCAGTTGCAGGAGCGCTATAACGAAATGAGCATACATCATTCGATGCTTGTGCAAGAACTCATCGGCGTGCAAAAGACTGTTGTAAACCACGAGCATGTAATGCAGAATGTCATGAGTTTTCTCCACCAAGTGGATGCAAGGCAGCGCCGAGATAGTAAGATTGGGGGACCATACGCACATGCGGAAGAGGCCAGTGCACCATCTGCAGCTGTTGATCCGGCACTGCAGCAAATCACACCCTTAGAAGATGAGCCTGCGTCCCCACTGCAGAATGCATCGAAGCTGTTAAGTGATCTCAATGCGGATGTCCAGTTGAATTATAAGAACCTCGAGCACATATCAGATATGCATAACCGTGCCAACGGAACGATGTCGACACCACCCCCCGATTCGGCAACTCGCAGTCATCCCAGGGCACCCACCTCAGCCGGCTCAAGTTCATCAATGGGCTACGCCAAGTTACATGGCGAACCCGAGGCCGTTGTCTATCCAGTTGGACATAACAACGGCATTGATCCAATGTATAGCGAGCACATTCATAACATTCCCTACCCAATGCCACCGAAAGAAGAAGCAGTGCCACCAGGTGCTCGTAGACCTCATCTTGATGCTCGCAAGAAGAGTACCCAGGTCGATCCAGGATGGGTTCGGCCTCCTCAGATTTTACTGGTTGAAGACGATCCAACATGTCGAAGAATCGGAAGCAAATTCTTGTATTCTTTCCACTGTGCCATAGATAGCGCAGTAAGTCCTCCGACCATTAGCGTGTGCTTGATGTGCTGACCCTTCTAGTTCGATGGCTTGGAAGCTGTCAACAAGATGAATGCGGGATCCAAATATGATCTGGTGTTGATGGACATCATCATGCCGAATCTAGATGGTGTGTCAGCCTGTCACTTGATAAGGCAATTTGACCACACCCCCATCATTGCCATGACTTCGAACATCCGAAGTGACGACATCTCAATGTACTTTCATCATGGTAATGTTCCTGACTCTCAACAATATGCCATCTGCTGACCAATGCAGGAATGAATGATGTACTCCCCAAACCATTCACCAAGGAAGGTCTCTTGAATATGCTTGAGAAGCATCTTGGGCATCTGAAGAAGATGCCAGATGGGATGGAAGCCATGGTACCACAACCAATGACCCAGAACTCGACCGGGCATTCCCTTAAGGATGAAAGCTCTCCGAACCAGTCACCCTCAACAATTTCGAATTGGCAATCACCAGGGCAATTTCCCGTGATTTCGCCTACTCACAGCGGACCGCCAAACGCTTACATGCAACCGATTAACGCACCACCGCCGTATGGCATGGAGCCAAGCCCGATGCAATACCAGCCACCTCACACTCCTCTTGGCGCTCCTCGGCCACCGCAGCATCGACGGCAAATATCAGAGCTAGTGGGAGCAGATGACCTTTCGAACGACCAAAAGCGACAACGGATATATCCTCAGACGAACCCTTTGCCGTTGAATCATATGCAGCGAGGGAGACCGGGGTGATTCAAGTCATTTTAAGTTTTTTGGTTGTTAAATACCTATTGGTATATAATCTATGTTCACGTCGTGATGGGATCGGGTGGACAGTCATCATTTTCCGCGATCTCTACCCAGCAGCCTGAGTGGATCTAAAACTCTTGGAAATCATCCTTAGTAGCATGGTGTTGGTTGGTTTGGTGCATGGGCTTGGAAAGCTTTGAGGTGAAGAAGCTCCGGGTTGGAAGGCCTTTCCATGCTGGATTTGCGACTGGCATGAGTCAAAGATTTTGTGAGTCAGACAAAAATGGATGATAATGTAGGATCTATATGTACCAGTAGCCCATCGCATGTGATCAATGGTGTGAGGTCGATTTACACTTCTTTGTTCCGTGATTCTAGAATTTGCGTGGACTTTGGTGAGGATCTAGACCTCTGACGCGGCCGCTCAATTGAAAATCGATGCACAGCAATCCGGTCGGGACGCATCTAGACTCAACGTACAGCCTACCGCAATAATGGCGCCCAAAGGTGCCAAAGCTGTTAAGGCTAAGCAAAAGTCCCAAGATGAGCAGAGAGAAGCATCTCTCCAAGCCGTCGTGAGTAGGACATCCAACAGGGTACTAGTGTTCAGCAGTCCGTATTGACTCAAGGCAGGTCCTCGCTGATTCCTTTGAAACGCGCTTTATCCCATTCACACTGGAACGGCCAAGAGTGCGTCTCCTCCCCGGAACTGAAACTGCCGGCTAGGAAGATGCTTATGCCTCGATATAGTGCCTATTGCCGCTGGCAAACACGCCGTTAATTGAATATACCCTTGAATTTCTAGCCAACGCGGGCGTTCAAGATATCTTCATATATTGTGGCCTTCATACCGAACAGGTCGAAAACTACATTAAGTAAAGAAGTCCCATGCCATCGGCCACTTGACATGTTCTGTCACTAAACCATTCTCTCTTCTTACCAGCGCCTCAAAATGGAAAAAATCCACGTCCCCATTCCGCACTTTAACGCTCCTCAAATCGTCCGCAAATTCTGTTGGCGATTGTATGCGCGACCTCGACAACCGCGATCTCATTGTGGGTGATTTCCTCCTAGTCTCTGGCGATGTAGTCTCGAATCTTTCCCTCGAACCTGCTCTGGCGAAACACCGAGCCCGTCGGGAGAAGGACAAGAATGCAATTATGACAATGGTCTTGAGGGAGGCGGGTGTCCAGCATCGAACGAAGAGCACGGGAAGACATCCAGTCTTCTTGATAGACCCTAGTGCTGAGAGGTGTATACATTACGAGGAAATGGGCCATGGTGGAGAGAATGGGAGATACGTTATGCTTACCCCGGAACTACTCAAGTCTCACGGAGAGCTCGAGATCCGGGAAGATCTAATAGATTGCTCGATAGACATCTGTTCACTCGATGTGCTCGGCCTTTGGAGTGACAATTTCGACTATCAATCTTTGAGAAAGAGTTTCCTATCGGATGTGCTCAAAGACTACGAACTAAATGGGAAGACTATTCACACATATATAATAGCCGACCAATACGCAGCACGAGTGAAGAGTTTAAGAGCCTACAATGCTATCACTAAAGATGTGACTAACCGGTGGACATATCCACTTTGTCCGGATAGTAATCTCGTCCGAGGCCAGAGCTACCGCTTCGGTAGGGGCAAAGTCTATGAAGAGGAGAATGTCACACTTGCTAGAGGTAGCACAGTGATGAGCAGAAGTGTACTAGGTCGTGGGACAGCAATTGGGGATGGAAGTACCGTCGGAAGCAGTGTAATAGGACGAAGTTGCAAAATCGGGAAAAATGCCATTGTTGAAGGATCCTACATCTGGAACAATGTTACAGTAGAAGACGGATCAGTAGTGAGGCAAGCAATTATCGCAGACGGGGCCATCATAGGAAGAAACTGCACAATTGAACCCGGCGCATTAATCTCGTTTGGGGTTCGAATAGCGGACAATACCAAGGTCCCCGGAACAAGCAAGATCACTCGGGCGAAACGAGAAGCGGTAGAGAAAAGCACACAGACCGATAGCGCTATCGTGGGTAAAGGCGGTGAAGGCTACTCGTATTCTCCAGATTCCGACGACGATTCCGACGCCTCAAGTGCCATCTCTTCTCATCTAGTCTACGCCAACGCTCCCGCATCACATTCCACCTCTTCGATATCTTCCTTTAGCGATTCGGATCCCGATTACGAAGCTCTTTCTGGCGGCTCCCGTCGCAGCAGCTTCGTCTCCAATGGATCAGGGGATTCTGCACAGAATCGTGACTTTCACCTCGAAGCAACAGCTAGTATCTTTGACGGTCTCCAGAAAGGAGATCTGCCAGAGAACATCTTCCTGGAGCTCAACGGCTATCGAATGGCTCAAGATGCCAGTCAGCGCGAGGTGCGCCACGCCGTCGTGGCCGCCTTGATGAAGAGGATCTCGAGCTTGATAGGTGACGATGACGGCGCCGAAGCGACAGAGGCAAAAGTTCGTGAGGCCGTCGAGACGGTTCTCAGAAAATATAAGGAGCTTGCCGAACGGACGATCTTCGACAAGGAGGAAGATGACAAGGATGATCAGGTTGACTTCTTGATGCTTATGCAAAAGGAAGCAGTTGGGAGAACCAATGGGAGGAGGGCTCTGCTTTGCGTGTCCAAGGAACTGTATGATTTAGAGGTTGTGGAGGAGGACGGGGTTATGCAGTGGTGGGAGGATGAGCGCAGTCAGGGAGGGGATTTGGGGGAGGTTAGGATGCTGACAGAGGCGTTTATTGTGTGGCTGAAAGAGGCCGACGAGGAGGAGGATGATGACGATGAAGAGGAAGATGAAGAGTAACGAGAATCCTCAGACCTGGAGATTGGTGTAAATCCGGTGACTGAGTTGTTGCTGTATATGATACCCCCGAAAGACACCTCGAAATGCAACGCCGGCCCCATGCGTATTGAATCACCCCAACACGCGAGCGCTCCATCATCACCTCCCCCTGTACAGATCCACCCACCCATCTCCAACCCACATGCCAATTCACACCCCCTCCACCACCTCCCCCCCTTCCTCCCCTTTTCTCCCCTTCCTCCTCTCAACCTTCCCCTCCCTCTTCCTCGTCCTCATCTCCACCCTCTCCACCTCACTCAACACCCGCGGCCGCTCCTCAATCCCCGGCCCCCACGGCGCCACAATCTCCGTCACCACATGCCTGATGTGTTTGCTGACGCGCCACGCGCCCGCGATGCGCACCACGTCGCCCGTACGTAGCGCCGAGGTGGGGTCGGAGACGAGGTGCGAGGTGTAGGTTAGGAAATGCTGGGTGGGAGGTTAGTTTAGGGGGTTGGTTGTGGGGGGAAAGAGGGTGGGGGGAAGAGGGGGGGAAGGGAGGGGTGGGGGGGATGGGGGGAAGGGGAAGGGAATTGGGGAGGTACCTTTCGCAAAAACGAGTTATAGACCTGTTTTGCCGTGCGGACTTTGACCGCTTTCATCATTTTGCCCGCGGAGACGACGACGCCGCAGAGGGACGGGGGAGGTCGCGAGGGCATTTTGCGCCTAGGAGGGTGGTGGCCAGTGCTGGGGCTCGTGGTTTGGAAAGGGGTTGGTGGGCTGGGTGGGTGAGATGGGGGAGCTGCGGGATATGATGGGGTGGGTGGGTAGGGAGGAAGATGGAAGAGAGAAATCTGCGCCGGGTCGGGGAGCGGGTGAGCGCCGCTTTAGACGCGAGGGATGGCGCGCGAACCTGGTGGTTCTGGGTGGAGGGTGAAGCTGCTGCTTATCTCCTGCTTCTCGAAACCCATGGTTTACGTGTTCTCTTTCACTTCTGGGTTAACAGTTTCGTTGGATTTTATGAACGATTAGATCTATGGCTGGGGTAAAAGATTTAGGCGCAGCCTCTTATGGGAAAAAGTAGCAAGCATAAAGAGAAGATCTGCTTCAACATTAACCCCCATTCCCTCACGCTCTTTCAAAACTTCTTCCATCCTGTCTTCCTGAATAAGTCTTACTTCCTATGTTTTTCCCTCTCCTCTCCCTTTCCCTTTCCCTTTCACCTTCCCCTTCCCCGTCACGCCAACTAAAGTGAAGAGCTTTCCCAGCGCGCAAGCGGGCCCAAACGAACATTTTTCTACTTAGGCGACTAGAGGAGCTATTCTACTCGTATGCGTGCGCAGCACGCGCAGGAACCGTAACATCATCGTATACTTGGGATGTCATGGTCCCTGGAGCAGGAATATTGAGAGAGACTCCTCGCCTGCAGAAATTTCGGGATCGAAAAAGTACTGCCAGTCTAATAATAGATGAATACGGCTTTCGAAGCTCACCCTTGTCGTCCATGGCAGTGCTATTAGAACCTGGAGCGTCAATTGTTGATTGCTTGCTAGAAAACATACTCGTGCTGCCGAGAAGTCTATAAATCATCAATCAAGATTCGCTTAGTGATATACTCTATTCCCATTCCAAAAAGAAACAAGATATATAAAGCCTTCTGATCTCGCCATCATCACAGTATGCGCAAATAGCGGGGCCAAGGAGAGCGGTGAAAGATATTGTTGTTAAATTGCTCTGCGGGAAGAGTCAAGCTAATCATGAAATATACAGAATACAAATTCGCTGTTCCATTTCTTGTGAGCAACGGTCCGTCTTTCGATCTTCACCAGCGGCTTTTTCGCCGATAGACGCTGCTGTTGCAATGTAGGGATTAGACCCTCGAAAGATATGTGGAGCTGCTAAGCCACGGCGCAGAAGCAGACGCCCGGGATCCATACAGGTCCATTGTCTTGTCTTTTTCAGTACAAATGCTTTTCGAGAATGGATCAGAAGTTTCAGTGCCCCAAACATTTCTCCACGGCGGAGAAACCCTAGAGCTACCGATTCGAGATGGGGCAAACCTTCAAGGTGTCAATTAAGGGGGCGAATCGCCTTCAGATATTGCTGATTGCCGGTAACACATTCTCTCGAGAATATTCTTCCGGGAGCTACAATTAGCCATTTGGCACGAAGTACTTCGGATATGCGGGGTATATGGCCACCGTACAGTCGTTGCGCTCTAGGAAAAAGCCTCGAGATATTAACATTCGCAGTTACCCCGAAAGGTGCCAGAACACATTTGGAATCAGATGCCTTGGAAGATTACATGATTTATTGGGACAAAGTGGAGCACTGAGTTGAGGGAAATGCGACATAAAAAACAACATCCAACAGCAATAGTGGATTGCTGTGATTTAGCTAAGGATCGTTGGGAGATGCCAAGATGGTAAGGCTTTCCATCGATTATCGATCGGCTAGAACAGGAACCTGATATGCAATGCCGCATATGCACCATCTTCCGTACACACACTAACAAAATGTCAAGCTTTGGCTTATCAACAACTGATCTAGACAAGGGCCGGCAAATTAACGCCAGCGGCGGCAGCGACGAGCTGGGAATCGGCTCACGAAGTATGATGGTTTGCGATGGCGAGCATCGATCACTTCTCTTGCCAAGTTTCTCGTTTCGGTTCCTGGGAATACTCGACCTACAGCGCGATCAAACGCTCAGCAACACGCGCGTACTTGAAATTTCTATTAGCCAGACAACTTCGTGCCTCCACCCATCGTCGACATAGACGATAGGAAATATACTCATCCAAGCGTGTCCGGTTTTCTTCATCACGACTAGCAAGCACCATGATTCACATCCCACTATTCGGACGGAAAGACCGGCTAGCATATCGTTCAAAACAACAAGGAACCCTCAGTCAGACAAACTGCTTTCCCATGGACTTCATCACGGAATCCCTCACTCGGCGATAGCTGGCCCTACTGCGTACTGTTGCGCAACAAGCTGTTATCGGAGAATTCCAAAACCACTCATATCAGTTATTGTTGCACGCATTGCCCTCATCCCAGATCAACCCTCCCCCCCAATCCATGAAAACAAATCCCGATTACCCACCAAACCCACCCCTCTCATACTACTGTACATAACATCCTCTCCACGCACAGCCTCAAAAACCACGCACAACCATTACCATCCACCCAAAGCACACCCCCTCAACCAACCCCCCCACCAACACCCCTCCACCCACCTCCCCACTCCCAACAAACTCCCAACAAATCCTCCCCCAATCCCATCCCTCCAACATCTAGCAAACACTCTCCCTCCTCCTCTCCCTCCTCCTCTGCTGCTGCCGCCAAAAAAAAAAAAACACCCCCGACCAGTACCAACCGTCCGCGAAACGCAAGCGGGGCTATCATATCGCCGAAGCTGCTCCGCAGCCAAAATAACCACCGTGACCCCCCCGGCCGGCGCAAGACTTAACACGGGCAGTGGGGAATCAGATTGGGACGCTGGCGGTGAAACATCCTGGTGTCGATATCCCAGTCGCTTGGCTGGCTGTGGGGGGTATGGGCGATGTGGATGTGGATGTGGATGAGTTTGTTGGTGGTATGGGAGATAGAGTACAGTTTGATTGAGGGGGTGGGACTGGAGGGGGGATAGGGCGGGTTTTCGCGATTGGATCGGTGGAAAGTTTTCGGGTTAGAGTGGTACGGGCTGAGGAGCGTGGGAGGAATGAGATGTGTCTATTTGAGTACTCTGCTTGGACATCTAGAGATTCATATCAACTGCGTCAGACGTTTGAGCATCAACCACATCGAGTCCACAACGACTTCTCGACGCCTTCTGCCATAAGCAAACAACGGTTTTTATTCTAGACAAAACCACCTATACTACATTGTTCTCTCAGCTGGCTACAATTCCAATCCTCTATTTAGGTGGTGGCAAGCTCGGATCTCCCCAAACCCCGTATTTACTCGCCGATGGCCCACCCGCCGAGCGAGTGAGTTTCATCGCCGCCACAGTCAATCTTCCGTTCCCGCCCATGACATTGTCCAGGAAACTCTTGGCTAGGGGATCGTTCGCTGGTGGGAATGCGTTTGTGTACGCCGTCTTCGCATCCGCCGACCAGCTCCCAGCGATGGACTCGACCTTGGCCAGCTGTGCATCGATCCAGCCGCAGTAGAGAGAGCGGAGGCCGTATCTGAATGCCGCGTTGTTGAAAGTGCCATCAGCGGGACGTCCGAGCTCGCCCACGTTGCCCCAATTGTGTTGCTGATCGAAGTTCCACAAGACCTTTTCGATGCACTTGGACGAGGCGGTGAAGGCCGACCAGATTTTCGGATCGGCCAGGTAGGTGAATACACCTCCTGTATTGAGAAAACTCTGGTGTGCGCCTGTTTGACCAGTAGACGGAATGTCGGCGTTAGGATTACTGAGTTGGAAAAAGACACCCTTTCTACCGTTCACTGATCCATCGAGCAATGCAAGGCCAGCCTGCTGACTAGCGCCACTGCCACCGAAACAAAAGGTCATAGCGACCCATAGAACTTGTCCATTGTTCGAGTCGGTGAAAGCGCCGGTGTCGAATCCCATGAGGTACCTGGTGACCCAACTGTCCGTGCCTGCGGTGTAGCCTGTTGGCATATTGTATCCATTTGCTGGGCCGGTGCCTTTGATGAATTGCATAAAGTCACGGGCGAGTTGGATCTCGTAAATATGATCAGCTATGGTAGTAGTGTTAGTCAGATACCTCGTGGAAAGAGCTTATGATCTACTTACTCTCGAACTTAGGCACAGGTACTAGGCTGTTCACAGTTGCGAGGGTTTGCTCTTTAACCACGCCAGAGCAACCGACACCGGGAGCGTCGAATGTGAAATACTTGGGAATCCCGCCTACACTTTGAGCTGCAGTACATGGTGGGTACGGTCCAGCGTCCAGCTCAAGTGGGCTGGGGCCAAGCGGAAAGGTGCCTCCCAACGTTGTAGCCCAACCAATTTTCTTCCGGTCACGCTTCTCGAATGAGTTTCTTCTAGAATGAGCTGGTTTGACCAGATCGGCGAAAAAGGCTTTGAACTGCGATCGTTTTGATGCTCCACCAGAGATCAGACAGCTCGGCTCGTCGGGACGGCCTGGTTCGCGCAGAAGGCACGACGGGTCGGTACGTTTTCCTAGGCTACGTCTACCAACGGGTGCTGTGGTGCAGAACTTACAAATCGCCAAGTCGGCTGTCGAGTTGCCCCCTGGCTGCTCTCCTGGACACTTTAAGAGATCCGAGGGTATGTGAAGGATAGGTCCGTAAATTTGGGCTCGAGCCTGCAAAGACCTCACTTTCGTGCCCGATTCCAGTTCAGGGACTGCAAGTCCACTTTGGGTCCACGCGTCCTCTGCAGTCGTCGAATCATTGCCGGCTATTTCACGACGGCTAGGTTTAATAGGACAGGTCTCTTCAACGATCTGGAAATCAAGTTGCGGACCAATCTGAAATCTTGATTGTGGTAGTTTCCAACCGAACACTGGCGGCACGCTAACAGAGGCATAGAGTTGAGCCCCTGCGTCAACACCGTAGCAGAATGAGGCGCCCCCAGAAGTCGACGCGGCTGCGTTCGCATATGCTGTAACGAACCCGTCGGCGACGAGGTTGACTGTGGCGGGATCGACAGGTATGAAATTCTTGTTGAATTCGATCCCAAAGGTAATTGTCGGCTTCAGATGTGTAGTCAGATAACCGTTGGCGGCCACGGAAGCATCAAAGAGAGGCTTCTCTTTTGGAGTCATATCTTGAGTACCGCTAGGATCGATGTTTGATGAGGCCTGGGGGTCCCAATCAGCAGATACATCCGGGAAAGTCTGCTGCACGTTCCACTTGGCTATATTGACCTCTGACACTATGTGGCCTGAGAGAGTAATACCCCCCTCGACCTGAGCAACGAGCTTAAAGTTTGGACCAATTGTCACGATGCCCGGAACGGCAAAGGCTGCTCCGAACTTGTCAGCGGAAAGAAGGACCATATCTCCTGTGTCGAAGTTGACACTGGCGAGGGCGTCAAGAGTGAATTTTGCGGTGATTTCGCCATCGTTGCGGAAGTAAAGATACGAGTTGCTCAAGTCGATAGGTGAGCCAAGTGTCGCTATAATGGTCAGTCCGAAGTTGGTATTGACGGCAACGTGGGTATTTGCCACAACATCTAATTGAGCGCTAGCCGTTACGATGCCTGAGCTGCAGGTCCAGCTCTCACGAAGAAGAATGGCCGTGAAGTCCTCGACGTAGGAATGATGAACATTCGGACCCCCTTTAACCCCATTTATGAGTCCTTTGAGCCAGGTGATAACATCGCTTCCGAACCACCGCTTGTGTAGCTCTTCATGACTAAGACCGGAATGATGCTTGTCCTCCCTCCAAGCCTCTTCAAGGAAACGTTTCTTGTTGCCGTTGTAGTCGCCGAGACTGCGCTTTCTCTTTTTGCTTGCAGCCTTGTCAACAACTTTGTTCCAATACCCATCTTCATTAGCAAAATCGATTCTCATCTGAGTAGTTCCCAGATCACGCGGCACTCTTGCAAAATCATAATCGAATTTCAGGTCGTACACGATAGAACTAGATGGCAGATCTCGTTTGCGTAGGTGTTGCGGTAGGTCTTGATTCTCCGACGGTTCGAGCTGAACGGCCACGGCATACTTACCAGGGCCACAACCTTCAGGCATCTCCAGGATGGTTCCAGGAACACCTTTACCCAGGTGTATTTTGTCGCAATTACTGCTGTGTGAATCATCTGTGCAGAGCATCCGAACGGTATGCTCCTCTTCACTGGTAGCATCAAAACAGTCGAAAACCTCCCAGTGAGAACCATCCCGCTTATCGAGCGAAACCTGAATGGTATCTGGTGACGTGAGGACAATGAAACCGAAAGCTGCATCCTGTGGGTCGTTGGCGAAAGGAGTTGTAACGGCGCCTCCAAATGTAGGGTCAGTCTTGAGCTTGAATTCCGCCTTGGCCGAATCTGCAGGTGGAGGGTGAGGAAAGAGATAGTCCAGTGGCACTGGAAGGAAAGGTGCTTGATCTGCGGGAGGATCGCAACAGAAGACTCTCGTCCTATCATTCCATCCACAGTCGTCTCCTTCGCCTTCGTAAGAATTGGCCAGCTCGACTTGATGACCAGTGTCACAGTGGTCGTCAAAACATGAACCAGGTTTACCATGCCAAGAGCAGTGCTGCCAGTCTTCTGACTTTTTGCAGCAAAACGGCTGTTCAACGTCCCAGCAATCGCCGTTTCTCCAAGTCAACTGGTTCTCATCACTATTGCAAGAGCTTCCGCAATCGCCCCAGCGGCAGTCGATTCTCTTGGCTGCATCCTGAACGTCACAGCAGTAAAATTTGCGGCCATCCGAACATTGATCACCATCACCCCAATAACTGGAGACTAATGCAACCTGCCCAATAAGACACTGTCCATTGCAAAATGGAACTGTACCTTGCCATGAGCATGACTTTGGATCGGGAGCGGACGAAAGTGGGCAACAGACGGTGCTCTCGTGGCCATCTCCATCACATTGGAACGTGGTTATGGAAATCTAGAGAATTACTATCAGTACAGTGGATATTTGCGTCATTCTTGATTCTTTGGTAGAATGGAATAAGTGAATTCAGTTGTTTGGAGACAGCTTGGCCGTTTGAGAACAAGCATGGGTGATACGAATACTGAAGGCACGAATGAAAAACACTAAGACTTACCTCGCCAGGAATGCATCCTGTTGTCCCGCAGGTCGTTCCACGACAATCACCTCCATTAGCACTCTGCCACTGATTTACGGTATCGGCTTGCGACTGCAAGGCAGAAATTGTCTTTGGATAAATGACACCCTGCAAAGCTTGCAAGTCGGGGGTGTCGAGGTCAAGTGCCCAGATAAGCAAACCACCCAAACCAAGATCATTAGCGAATTTAATCTTCTGTTGAAAAGTCTCCTTATCGTCGAAAGAAACCCATTGGTCCTTATTCCAGGTGATGTACTTTACTGCATTCTCCTTATCATATACAGGTGTGAGACTGTATTGTTTGATCACATCCATGATCTCACTGTAGCTGAGTGTACCAGAGTTCTTGGTACAGGGCCCGGGTGACGCGCCACCTTTGAATAAGCAACCGGGAGCCGAACAGCCCGGGTCTGTAAGCTGGAATGACCGCCCATAGAAGCCAAGACCCAGATTCAGCTTCGTGGCAGGCACACCATTTCGCCAAAACAGATCAAGGGCGTCCTTGATCTCGGTGAGGTTCGTATGAGCCAGAACATGGTCTCCAATAGGGTCGTTGGCATCCCAGGTACCATGTAAATCGTATGACATAACGCTAACCCAATCAACGTAGCTTGTCGATCCCTTGATGTCGAAATGCTGCAAATACCAGTAGCTCGTAGGAGCAGTAAAGGAGACGGTATACTTGGTTGGACCTGCGTTTATAGCGTCTCGGAGTTCCTTGAGGAATTCGGTAAAGTTTTTCCCATCATCCTTTCCGCCACCTCGATCGCCAGCTCCACTGCAAAATGTCAGCTATAGTTTGCAGAACCGAAGCAGAATGAGGGCTAACGGATATTCCCAATCATAGTCAACACCATCAAACGCATACTGGCGGAGGAAGCTCAGCACTTTTGTTATTGCGGACGAGCGTTTGTCAGCGGAAGACACCATATCCGGAAAGATGGGCTGCGTGTTGGTGCCGTTGTCGCTAAAGGTCCAACCACCAATAGAAGCAATAACCTTCAAGCCTGGGTTCTGAGATTTTAAAGCAGTGATGTCGACGAATAACTGCGTACTTAGACCATCCATTGGTATGACATCAAAAGTCGAAGTTAAAGAAGCGAATGCCAAATGCAGATGAGTAATACCGTTAATAGGAATGTCTCGCAGACCCATCCCAATACATTTCTCATTCTGGTTCCAGCCTTCGTAGTAGCCAATGATACGTGACTGCGTGTCGCCACCTGAAGCGCCGGATCCCGGCTGATCACAGTTACTTTGACAGCCTGTTCATATTAGAATATAGTCCCCTAAGGAAAATTTGATATACCGCGTACCTTTGCCACAAAAATCACTTGTGGCACCACAGAAGCCAAATTGACTGCAGCAAACGTTGAGGGGGCATTTCACATCGCCTGATATCGAGTTGTTCCCACAAGGGGCATGGGCGTCGCAATTCGACCAACATTTGTCGTTGGGGGATTTGCCGTCAGTACCACACGCTTCAGGGCCATAGTTGCAATAGCCAGTCTTCGCGCAGCATGCACCGTTGCTACACGGCTTCGTTTCCGAGCAGGAGTAATCATCCACCGTCGTAGCTCTTGAGACGAGGTGAAAGAAGCCTTCGTGAATAGAACACACCTCCGGTGTTGCTCGAATCTTCGCCCGGAAATCTTGTTTAGACGTAACGGAAGACGGCACCGCTGCACAAAGAGGGCCACTGTCTGTCAAGACAACAGTATCGAGGCTGGCTGCATTGTCCTTCGGAGCGGCAAGGGTAGAAGAGAGTAGGAGAGCAAACACTCCAAATAAGTTCGGCGATAGCCGTAAGAGACGTACCATGCTTGTTCCTTGAACTTGAAATAATCAAAAGGCGAATGTAGCAATGTATATACGAATATGAGTAAAGACGTAACGAGAGACACCTGTAGTTCAAACTGGCAAACAGGCACAAAGAGCGTGTGTAAAGGAAGCAGAAGCAGAAGAGAAAGCAGGAGGGAAAACGCCCGACCTGGTCAATTCTATAGACAAAACCATGGGGGGAGAAAGGGACATGGGGAGAGGAGGAGGTCAGCGCCGCAGGTGTTGGAAAGCTGACAGTGTACATCTTGGGCTGAGGAGGTGTATACGGCGTGCTGATGAAGCCCAATCTCTTCTTGCAAGGGCATGAGGCCTTCCATCGCCCTACCTTCAACGGAAATGAGCAAAGGAGTCCTTCACCGCAAGGGTTGAGAAAGTAAGCATTGTGATCAGCAGGGCAAGAAGCACCATCATGTTGGCTAAGATTCATGATTTAGACTTGCGGGATGCATGCTGATGAAGTTACCCTGCCTGGTCTTTGCCACCGGTATCATCATGTATGTGCAACTGTTGTAGGGTCGGGGATTGTTATTGGTAAACGAGCTCACCCCAGGTCCACGAGGCGATAGCGAGATGGGTTCCATGACGGATGGAAGCTGACATATGCATGACTTCCGAAACTGGCAGTGGCAGTGGGGGAGATCTACTGTACCTACCCAGGCGTGCCAGGAGATTAAAAGTGGGGGGCTTACTGTACATTGTAATTTACTAGGCAAGGCTGATGCCTTAGTACAGTACCATCACGTGTCCTGCAGGTAGAACTACTTCCCTACGGAGTAAGGTACCAACCAACCTTACTTGAAGAGTTACTACAACAACTATCCACTCTACGTCTGGTGTTCGCGTTTACTCTGGAAACAACTACCGAGTTGATACCGCAGCCTCAAGATGATCACTTGGAAGAACGAACTTTCAAATGGCGGTTCACACTACTCTCGTGGCCCACACCCAATGGGATGGACCCCTTGTTTTCCAACATTGCCTGGTTTGGCATCAGCTAAAGGCTGACGGAGGACCTCCACGAAATCCTTCGAACCCAGCGGCCTAAAGTTACCTACTCGGGTACGGAGTACTCTCGTACGAGTACTCTCTACCTACTCAAGCTTACCCTTAGAACTAGTGCCTTACTATATTCCGGGGACCCCCATACAGCCTGGACCGTGCGAGTGCCGCAAGGCAAAGCATGCTGATATCAAGTTGTTACGGAGGTACGGAGGTATACGAGAATGGACTATGGAGCGCCGCAAGCAATGTCAGCTACGGATCTGTTCAGCTGAATCAGCTTGTACATGTGCTGTTGGCTCCCTGTTGGTATGACTCCGTCAGGGTGATGGAATCATAATCTCCCCCTCAGCCTGGGGTCATCAGGTTGACATCCTGCAATATTTCCCATGTATTCCATCTAGCCCAGCCCTTATTTGCTTCGTGATTCTTGACCTTGGTTATCCTCCCCTTCTTTTTGACAGCTTAAGTCTTTCGTTCACCACATTCCATTCCTGGATCATGCTGCTTCTACCTTTCTCGTTTGTGCCGCTCCTCTGGCTTCTTTTCGATTTGTGGCAGACCTGTGATGCAGCGAGCGTTCAATTTGTAACCAGTCAGTCTGTTCCGGCAACAAACCTGACCACAGATTGTGTCAATGCTCTGACCGGAAACGTTTCCTGCACCTCATACGTGCGCAGATTCAACCAGGGGGCTTACTTCCAGGAGGTCGGCCTCCAGCAGTCATGTACATCTGACTGTGATTCTGGACTGGCTAGTTGGGAGAGCAAGGTGGTATCTGCTTGCAACAACCAGGTTTACTCACCTGATGGCGTCAAATCGCTCCCCATATCGACTCTTCCCGAGACCGTACGTTCCGGTTATAATCTCACATGCCTCGAGGCGAATGGAGTATTCTGCAATGTGCTTGCGAAGAATGCTTCTTTGCAAAACGCAAGTTCAACTCCGCACATCGATCCCTGCGACGACTGCTTCATCGAACAATTACAGGTGCAAGTGGACTCGCCAATATTCGGGGGAGCGGCATTGCAGAAGTCGTATAGCTCGATGACTTCGAGCTGTCACAAGACTTCGTTCCCTTTGACAACGAGCTGGGCAAGCCCACCTCCTCCTGCTCCGACAAATGCTACAGCGACTTGTAAAGGCAAGACATACCAGATCCAACCCTCGGACGACTGCCACAGCATCTCGCAGGCTCAGAAAATTGGAACAAATTGGCTTCTTACCGACAACTCACTCCCAGCATACTGCGCCAATTTCCCGAAAAACGGCAGTCTGTGTATTGTCAACACCTGTGACACTTATACAGTGAAGGCGAACGAAACCTGTACAAGTATTGCCGCGTCTCAAAACGTCACTGTGGCCCAATTGCTCAGTTGGAACCCGGTTTTTGGCCTGTCTTGCAGCAACATCTACCGCAGCGTAGGTTCTCAAATTTGCAAATCTGGACCGGGGACCCCATACGCTGGACCAATCGTCACATCTGCTCCAGGAACAACGCCCGGTCCTACAGTCGTGCCAGCGCCCTCTGGCGTAGCTAATGGCACGAATACTAACTGTGGCCAATACTACCTGGTGCAGCCTGGCGACTACTGCAACCTCCTAACAATCAAGTTTGCAATATCGTTGCCTGACTTTATTTTCCTAAACCCTGCCATAAATGCCAAGTAAGTTCTTCCGGTGTACGGATTGACCAAGTTGACACGTCTAGCTGCACGAATCTGTTTGCCAATGAAAACTACTGCGTAGCACCAGTGGGCAATAGTGAGTACAACACCAATGATATCGCAGATTTTTGACTCATTTTGATTAGTCGATGACTACCCTGGACATTCTGGATACATTCCCACTCCAACCGCTTACTCCACCATTCCCTGGACAAGCTTCCCCAAGGCCACCTATGTCCCACCAAGTACTAACATCTCCCAAATCCTACCATTTGCACCAGGTACTCGACTCGATTGTGTTTTGTACGTACATGGAGGCGATCAATTCGTCGACACCACGCAGGGCAATGCATGTCAAAACATTGCTAGTGGATGGGGCATATCGACCGACCAGCTCACCAATTGGAACCCAAGCCTGAACGCATCAGACCCCAGTTGCCACTTCGATCCCAGCTACCGCTATTGTGTCCAGCAAGTACCGACACCCCAGAACCAGGCGCCAGCAACAGGTCCTCCACAAAGCCCATTGCCCATGCGCGACGGCACCTGGACCAATTGCACAACCTACGAGGACCTGACCTTTGGTGAGACATGCCAGATGGTGCTCGACGGCTACGGTATCACGCTCGCCCAATTCTATGCCTGGAACCCTGCCGTTGGGTCAAACTGCCAGAACCTATGGACCGGCTACCAGTACTGCGTCCGCACCAACAGCTCCGGTGCATCTCCCACCGTGTCTAGCCCTGCGAACCCTACGCCCACGGCACCAGTCCAGGCTGGACAGCCGACAAACTGTAATCGCTGGTATACCGCCGTGAACGGGGACACGTGTGCCTCGGTTGAGCAAGCGGGTGCCCTCTCCGACGCCCTGTTCAAGCAATTCAACCCGGCTGTCAACAGCGACTGCTCGGGTCTTTGGGCAACGTACGCCTACTGCATCGGCACAACCAACCAGAACCCAGCTCCTAGCTCGACGTCAACCACGACCAGTACTTCTCCTACATCCTCGACTTCCGGTGTTGCTGTCCCGAGTCCGACGCAGATGAATAGCATCGCGGTGAAGTGTAACAAGTACGCACAGGCTGCCAGTGGGAGCTATTGTTCGGCGTTCGCGACGACGAATGGGATCTCGACGACGGATCTGTATAGCTGGAATTCGGTGCTGGGATCGTTGGGGGAGAACTGCAACACCCAGTTCTGGAGTGGGTACTATTATTGTACTGGTGTGTCGGCGTAGTGTGCGAGTAGAACCCGAGAACGAAGGTTGTCAATTAGTGAGAAAGAACGTTGTAACATGCGAGACCTCCAAATCTAAAACCTCCGCTGGACAAGCTTTATTCAACCAAAATCAGTGACGGCGTGGGCGGAACTGCCACACCCCTACCCCAACCTCTCTTTCTTATTATCTAATATTTTCTCGTCCCCAATTTTAGATTTATTGAAAACTTCCAAGAACTGCATTATTATTGCGCACCCGAGATTCTCGATCCCATTTATCCACCGCATCCACGGTTACTACATATCATAGCAAATAGCAATCAATCCCCCTCATGCATTCCGAAGCTTCCTCTTTTTCATTTCAAGGTTTTCGCAACTTTGACAGAATAAATAGAAACAACGGGTAAGGAAGTGGATCTGTGTGGCGAAAATGTGGCCGACATACATAGCTATAGAGCAGAAACGTGCGTGTCTGGAGATATCATCTCGGTGCATCTTGAGTTCTTGGTCTTCCGTTCGGCAATCGCCATCGTATAAATCAAATGTTATGCGAGCCCTGTCAAGACACGACCCCCAATCGTACCTTCACATCTCCATCAACTCCTTGGCCAGCAAATACTCCCTCTCCCACGCCTCCCCGATTTTACACATCCGACGAGTTTCATCCATATGATGCCCCACGAAGTCCATGCCAGGTACGTACGGCTTCTCCAACGCTCTCTGCCTACGCCGTTCTTTGTAAAATCCGTCTGGCACCTCCGCCTCGGGCTCCTTCTCCCCCTCGTCCTCTCCGTCAAACTCCAACCACATCACCCCTTCCTTCTCCCAGTCTTTTCGATCCATTACAACCATTATATTTCGGGCCTGCCAGGTTGCGGATCTCACAGCATATGATGGTACGAGTGCCAGGTCTCCGCCGGCACGGAAGAGCTTTTCGCCGCGGTAGTGCCGGATGCAGGTGACGTTGTCGGCGTTGGGGAGGAAGAGGAAGTCGAAACGGAACCATTGCATATCGTTGTGCGAGAGCTGCTCGATAATGGTTTTGTAGAAGGCTAGTGGGAGTGAGTCGCAGCTGGCGGACGTGGCGCCGTAGGTGATGTAGATTTGCCAGCTCCAGGCGGGGAGTAGGGGTTTTTCTGTAGCAATGTTGAAATCAGTTGCTGGTTCTTATTCGTTTTCTTTCCAAGAGGGGTGGGTAAGAATGATGAGGCGGTGCTTACGGTCCTTTTTGACCAGGCTGCGGAAGAGACTTAGGGCGCCGTTGCCAGTGTGGTCTGTAAACGGTCTTTGTTCGTATACTAGGTCCCGAGTCTGGGCGATTTGTTCGGCCGTGGGAGGCGGAGTTATGGGTCGCGGGTCGCCTCTGAGTTCGGCGGATTTTCTTCTGGGGATTGAAGAGAGTTGGAATTTCGGAGGTAGGCCACCAGTTTTTTCGGGATATTTTCTCGGGGGAATTGTGTTGAGTTGTTGGGCTGGAGGTAGAGCACCGCTGCTCTCATTCGTAGTGTCTGAACTCATGGTTGTTGGTGGAAGGACGATCGAAGGAGCAGTGTTGCAAAGGTTTAGATGAATGTAAAAATATTAATTACGGTGCTGCATCAGCCCCGATCACCCTGTCAGCTTGTTTGGGGACGCCTGAATTGACGGCACAGTGCCCCCGCCCCTTCAGATCAGGCATTCTGCGAAACTTTTCGTTGTTGGATAAGCAATTAGTTTGACCCAATCGGTTTGACCCACCAACTGTGTGAGACCCCATGAGAAACGCAACTTTCTTGTCAGATTTCTGTCGTCTTAAACAGCGAAGTACCTGCCAAGACTTTTAGCGGCATATCCCCGGCCAACCTTACTGTGCCCTTTTTGTTTGCGGGACTCAAGGGTGACACTTTTTCAGAAGGCATACTCTTGAGCAAGAGTTAAAATACACTGAAGTAATTCCTGAAGACGCTAGGCGTATGGTGCCAGCCGTTGAGACTTCGTCGTCATAATGTTTATGCTCAGGAATGGTAAGTCTGCCCCTCCAAGATGCCCCGCTGAGGCTCTTGTACAGTAGCTCGCCATAACATGTGCCGCACTGGCTTACTTTGGTTCCTACAGTGACGAAGTATCTTTTTGGCGACGCCTCAAAAGAGTCCATCATTGGAATTCCCCAGGGCCAGCTCTACCTCGTCCGCCCTCTCTCCCCAAAAGGCTACTCCGAGCTCATCTTCAAAGACGCCGCTGCCTCAATAAGGCGCACTGGGCAAGATTACCAATATCAGCTGGTCATCCAACGCGCATACGAGGAGGGAGAGGAGGAGCTGCTAGCAGACGAAGACGGCGAGGATGATGCCGCGGAGAGATTGAGTGGGGAGAAAGACGAGAAAACATTCCTCCTTGATCAAGGACTGCACTTTCGGACCGAGATAAGGGAAGGTGGAGAGAAAGTCTTTGCATGGCGGGATCTAAGCGGCGATCCTGGTGACCTATACGAGTTTGTCTGTGATCGCTCGGTACAAGCTAGTGAAGTTGGTACTTTCGAGCTGGTAGCTGTCAAGTGCCAGTACGAGAGGAAATATCGGAAACCAAACGATACCGCTACCGAGAAGGATTTGCAACAATTCAATTTTGAGGAACAATCGATACCAAGTGCAAGTCCGTTGGCTAGTCCATCGATTAAGACCAAGGCGCCTGCTCTTCCTGCACCTAAACCAGCAGTGGCTAAGTCCAGTACAGAACAAACAAAAGCGATAATGGCACCCAAGAAAGCACGAAAAGAGAAGGCTCCGGCGAAAGAGATAAAACCTACTGTAGCACCGCCGCCAGCTATACATCCAGATGCGACAGAGGTTCTTACCAAAGAGACAGCCGAGCTACATCTGTTTGATTTCGATTCGGGCGCATTTGTTTTGCAAGATCCTTCTGTCTCCGCAACTGTGTCTGAAACAGGCACCTGGAGGTATTGGCTCCAGATCACTGGTAGCGAGAAAGACTGGTTAGGCCAGCAGGTCATTGCAGACATTAATCCTGTTTTCAACTTTGAATATCTGTCATTTATTTTCAACCACTACACTGATGATGGCTCCGCTTACTCATGGCTACTTCGATTCAAGGACCAAGAGACTGAAGAGCGATTTCAGGAGGGATTGATGCAGGCGCTTTGGGAGCAGCTAAACGAGACCAAATGGAAAAAGACCACGGATGACGATAGGCAATATGTTCTGGATGCCTTCCAAGACCTTACCATGGAGGACGCCCCAAAAGAGGGCGCAGACGAAGAGGAAGAAGTTGAGGAGGTGGAGGATGATGGCCAGAAGAGCGAGCACTACGACACCGACGAATCTGAGGATGACGTTGGAGTTCGAGATGATGATGGCAATGTCAACTCGCAGCTAGCGGTGGGTTATAAGCATGACAGGTCTTTTGTAGTACGAGGATCAAAGATAGGAGTCTTCAAGCATACACCGAATAACAACCTGGAATTTTCGACAAACATATCGAAAGTGGAAACACCAGGAGGGAAACTCTTCAGCCCAACGAAGGTCATGCTCCATGCTGAAGATACAAATATGATCTTGCAAAATCAGAACGATCCTCATTCCTTGTATCGTATGGATCTAGAGTATGGAAAAGTAGTCGACGAATGGAAGGTGCACGACGATATTGCGGTAAAGACGTTTGCACCAGAAAAGGTAGGGTTTTTTCACCCTCGTTGTTCTTACACTTTAAACTCCTAACATCCTTAGAAATTTTCCCAAATGACCGGCGAACCAACCTTCCTCGGCCTCTCCCACAATGCCCTATATCGCATTGACCCCCGCCTCTCAGGCAACAAACTCGTCGACTCCGACCTAAAACAATACACCTCCAAGAACGCCTTCTCCGCTGCAGCAACCACAGAAAAGGGCTACATTGCCGTCGCCTCCGACAAAGGCGACATTCGCATGTTTGACCGCCTAGGCATTCGCGCCAAAACCTCCATCCCCGCCCTGGGCGAACCCATCCTCGGCCTCGACGTCTCCGCCGACGGCCGCTGGGTGCTCGCAACCTGCAAAACCTACCTCCTCCTTATCGACGCACTCCAAAAAGATGGCAAGAACGAAGGCGCCCTCGGCTTCGAAAAATCATTTGCAAAAGACAGCAAACCCCAGCCCCGCCGCCTCGGCCTCCAGCCCTCGCACGTCGCTCAATTCCAATACGAGACCCACACCCCCCTCGCCTTTACGCCCGCCCGCTTCAACACCGGCACCGATCCGAACAATAGCAAAGAAACCTCCATCATCACAGCCACAGGCCCCTTTATAATCACTTGGAGCATGAAAAAAGTCCTAGCAGGCAAGCGGGATCCGTATACGATCAAGCGGTATGAGGAGGAGGTCATGGCGGATGATTTCAAGTTTGGCAGCGATAAGAGCGTTATTGTAGCGCTGCCGAATGAGGTTAATATGGTCAAAAAGGAGAGTTTCCGGAGGGCGACAAGGGAAAGTATTGCGGCTGGTGGGGCGGCGGTGGGGGGGAGGGGCAGTGGTGGGAGGGGAAGTGCGGGGGGAAGGAGGAGTGGAAGGGCAAGAGGGGGGATTGTCGAGGAGGCGTTTTGAAGGGGTGTGGTGTGGTGTGGTAGCTCGACGGGATGAGTTGGGGGTTGGGGAAGTGTCATGATTGGGGATAGAAGCTGCTGGGGGTTTTCATGGTTGTTCACGGTGTCTTGGTGGCAGCGAGAGCTGGGGATTGCATGTTTTGGGTCCTCGATGATATCCCTTTTCGCATTGGTTCTAGAATGTCATATTAACGATGGTGGATGATGGAAATGAAGCTTACGAAGCTTACGAAGCCTGCCTTCGCGGCGGCTAGATAGCCCAGTCTTTTCATTTCATTTAATTTCATTGTGTCTGAGTTTGTCGTCTCACAGCACTAAATGCTAGACTTTCCCGATTTCCAGCCTTCCCCCTAATCAATAGGTTGTATTTACCCCCAAAAAAAACTCCCATGAACGCCACTTTCTCCCACAACTCCGCACCACAAAACCATCTCCACTCATCCCCCAACACACCAACACTCCACCCCCACCACCTCAAACTTCTCGCCCTCCTCGCTCAGTCCCTCGTTGCCAAACGTCATGCACGGACTGCTAACCCCACGCTCCAGCACCCCATCGAGCCAGAGCCCGTACCGCCCATCGCCGCCGCCAACGCTGAGGTACGACGGCTCGCAGAAGATCAGGTAGTCGTTGATGCCGCTGTAAGGGAAGGCTTTGAAGCGGATTAAGGGCGGGGTTGAGATGCCGGGTTTTGATGAGGGGGGGTGGTTGTTGGAAGGGGGAGTGGGATGTAGATGGTTGGGGAAGGTGGCAGTGGTGGGGGAGGCGATGGTGGTGCTGCGGGCGAGAGAGGAGGTGGTGGGGGCGCTGGGAGGGGGGGGGAGGGAGGCGAGGAGGGAGGAGGTGGGGAGGAGGGAGGCGCGCCAGAGGAAGGATTCGCCTGTGCCGTAGTAGGAGGGGGAGGGGTAGGGGGCGGAGGTTAGGTAGGCGCCAAAGATCTTGGGGGGGAAAGGGTTAGATTGTATTGGATTTTGAGGTGTGGGGGGGGAAATGGGCAAGGGGGGGCTTACGCCGCCACCAGCATCGCGGACCACGAGGACGAAGGAGTTGTTTTTCGGAAGTGAGGGGGAGGAACATTTGCTGTAGAGCGTGCCGAGGCTGGTGCCATCTTGTTCGACACTGTAGGTCAAAGACCACGTATCATGGAGCTGCAGTCGTGGCGGAACAAGAAGCCGAATCTCCTCCGCAAGAGCGCGCGATAAAATCGTCGCCGAAGGAGAAGTATTCGCATGCACACCGGAGAGCGTAAGCGGGGTAAGCGGCGGCGGTTGGAAGGGAGAAGCGGTTCGATGGGGCGGAGTGTAAACGCCGTTCACATTGTAAGGCGGAGACGGTGCGGTGGGCTCGCGGAACTTGGCACTGGGTGATATATTCCGCGGAGATGGTTCGGTTAAGCGGCGGTAGAGACTTGAGACGACGTGCGAGACGGGGTAGGAGAGGTAGGAGGAGTTGGAAGCTTGGGCTTCGGAAGGGGGAGTGGATGTGGTGGAGGTGGAGGGCTCGCTTATATTGGGGGTTGAGGACATTGGGACGGTCACAAAGTCATCGTCGGTATTTCATAGAACGTGTGAGCTTTGCAAGATCGATACTTGATAGTTGGTGTTCTGGAAGTTACAGTTGATTTAATTTGATGTTGCTGCAAGCTTGCAAAACGTGGCTTGAAGCTCTGGCCGTGAGGCTCAGCGGATCGTCCCGCTCTCCCGCTTCTTAGCGTTCCTCGGCCCGCACTGCAAGTCATCTTATTGGATCAGCGGCATCTTCCTTTGGCGCTTGGTCGACTACAAATCTCGGCCCTTCTTCTGAAGACCCTCCAAACATCTCAATAACATTCTATGCATGATCCCATCCATTCTGCTAGCCCAAGGTACTGAATTTGGATCAGTATCACGCTAATCAATTTATGAGCCCAGTTCTAAATGTCTAGGGATCCCATTCAGGACAATCAAAAATACAAACTTGGCGCAACATACCGAAATCTCGAAGACTGGATCAATGGGAGCTAACTAGTTTAGAAGATGTAAGAATTTAAAAAGCGCGAACGGGCCAGAGTTCGCATTCCAAGCTGTGTAGGTGGAAAATTTTTCGGATGAACCAGATGTGAAGGGAGCCTTTGGAAACCTTACGCGGAGACTGGGTGATAACCTTCTTACTATTTACAACGTCGGCAATTCCATGCGACGATGGTAAAACATCCATTATCATCTATTCCGCATACCCGACGGGTAGCCAACAGACGAGATACTTGTTCTCGGTCACACATAGAGGCATATGTAAGAGACACATGTTGCTGCCTCCCTCCCCTGCTGCGAACCAGCAATGTAACAAGCTGCCCGATTGCATCGGGAGAACGGCTCAGGGTCTGCGATAAGAATTCCATGTAAGATCTCCTACGGCACAGATTTTGCGCCGTGGTCGTCCTTGGGCAAGATTGTAGAATCTGTTTCCAAAGATGCACTCCAAGATCCCGGTGATTTCTGGCGCTTGATCTCTGGTGTCGGTTGAGGACCCCACCTCTGTTGACCAGTTGAATTCGAAGAACACTCAATCTGCAGGCGCGCTACAAAATTTGGGTAACAATCCAAAAATCCATATACCCGTGAATCAATTCGTAGCTGGGCGTTGTCAGTGCTGGGATTTGAAACTGAATTATCGAGATTGCCTCGTGGACAGCTGTATGCGCGCTTCGATGTTGGAATATGTACACCTAGGTTTCTTGCTAAAGAACGTAGTTTACATCCATGTGGAGGGCTATTACTGAAACCACAGAAACTTATAGTTTGGCATGCAACAAGCTCTTAGTTCGTCTCCAAGACTGCATCGCCGTGAACAGAAATCCGATGAGTTTCTTGCACAAGCTTTTGTTACAGTACTCTAGTCTCAATTTCGATGTCGTAGCCTCGTAGGCGTTTGACTTCTGAGTTTCATATGTGAACAACGCTGCCCTGGATGGCATGCTCCATTTTCCCTTCATTTTTGTCTCGAGGCCGGAGCATTGATCATGCAGTCGACTCTGTTGAGAGTGGCAATGAGGTGTCAAGGTTAGCTCGGGGCAATGCCCGATCCAGGATTCACCGGATCTTCCTCTTCTTTGGACATGTCGACTGCTGGCGTGTCTGCAGCGTCATGTTGCTCAGTGGCTTCATTCAAATCGCCAGCGTTTGAGGGCGTAGCTCCCGTTTCCTCGTCTCCTTCTACCGCTTTGCCCTTGAGTACACCACCTTTTCTCTTCGGTATCACCTGCAGAAAGGCTTCACCCCAGTCACCGACTTCAAGCCATCGAAGCATGATTTCGACGACATGGTTTGTCGCAAGAACGAACCTGCTCGTCATTTTCATATAATCTCCAATTGGCAACTTTGCAGTCTTCATATTCTTGTCCATCGCTTTCTTGTAGCAGATGCCTTTATGTCTATTCTTGTCGACAATGCCTCCAATAATGTATGTACTATATGGCCGTAGCTCTGTCAATGTGTTCGGGCTGTCACTCGTCAAGTAGATGATCTCCCCTTCGTCAGACGGATCTGTTGGTAGAGCCTGGAGAGACTCCTTCTGACTCGCAAGAGCTCCAGCAATTTTATCGCCGTTGTCCTCCTTCATCTGTTCCTGGGCCTGGCTCGCAACCTCAGCAAAACCTTCGGCCAAGAATCTGATGCCTTTCCAGGACTTGTGATTACCAGACAAAACGGTATCGAATCGATCTTTGAGATGCCCCCCAAAGGAGCTGATAACAAGATGGGCCGGATATGGCGCCTTGCAATTATCAGAGTAGCATCTTGTCAGCTGAGAAGCCAAGGATTTCCGCTCAGTGTCCATCATCAGATCGTCAAAGCCGCAATCAATAACTAGTGTAATCGGAACCTGAATAGCATGGCGGTGATTGCGCAATTTGGATTTCTCGGGTTCACGCTCTTGAGGGTTTCCATTCGCGCCAGCATCGATGGCGGTCCCAGTTGCCGCTGCAGCCTCCTCCCGCGCAGTTCGCATTCGCTGCTTTTTTTCTTGGAGCTTCTCTTTTCGCCGGGCTTTTCGCTTCTCGCGATTCTCCTCCCATTCTTGATCTCGTTTGAGCTTTTTGAGCTTGTTCTTCGACGGCGGAGGATCATTCACGACAGCATTGACTTCTATAGCAGTAGGCGGTACCGTTTCATCCATAGGATTGGGTCCTCCAGCTGCAACAGATGATCCGACATATGGGGATACCCCCGCCTTCGCAGAGTTTTCTCCACTGGACGAAGCCTCCATGTTGGTGAATTTCCTCTTCATTAGTGGAAGATCTCGCCAAGCGACAATAGTTAATGGTATTAGATTGACTTTTCTCCAAGTACGTAACGTAAGGACAGTCTTTGATTTGTAGAATTTCCCAAGGGAAGTATGTATCATAAACAATTTGGCGATGAAAATCCCTAACGGAAGCCTATGTTGAAAAGAGAGGAGTGAAAGAACGCATGGGATAGCTCAAATATTCATCTGGCCTGCTTTCAGACCCTTGCTCTGGAAGGATTGGTATTATGCTCTTAATTAATGAGTTCATAGAGGGCAGCTTCTGTGTTGGTTTCTTACAGATATCGTAAGAACCAGAACTTAATTAGTCTCGTTCTTAAGAGCAATTACATTTGAATGATTCCACATGCAAGGAATTCTGCTCATAAAGGAAAAAAGTTCAAGAGTCAAGAGTTAAGCTAGCGTGCGTAGATTTGGCGCTAGAACATATCAAGTCTAAACCGATACCGCACCGCGACCTCAACCTCGACCACCTCTTCCATTCTCATATCGCGATGGCGCAAGACCTGCCTCCATCCGGTGGCTACGAGCCCATCCAATACAAGGTATATTCTAATCACCTCCCAACACACGCCTTTGAGTTCAACAACCGAAGCTAACCCCCCCCCCAAGCGCAACATCCCCGCCCGCGGTTTCCGCCCCTCCTACTACCTCGCCGCTATGGGCCTCATAATGACGTATGGGTTTTACAAAGTTGGCAAGGGGATCAGGGAACAAAAGTGCGTGCCATTGGCCCCAGGTCATTCGGGAGTCGTGTTCAATGCGCGCGGAGATACTCGCGTCTTCGCACTGGGGCTTTTTAGGAGGGGTATGCTGATGGGGATGCTACGATAGTGAACTCGCTCGAGAGAAGATGTGGAGCCGTATACATCTGATACCAATGCTGCAAGCAGAGGAGGATCGGGATGTGGTGCGGAGGCATTGGGCGGACAAGGCGAGGGAGAGGGAATTGACGGGGAGTGAGATGAAGGTTTACCATGGTGATAGGTAAGTTTTGAGTTCTATCACTGATTCTGGGTGGATAGAGACAAGTGGTTTTGCTCCATTGAGGCATGGCTGGGGTCCGATGATAACTGTATGGCCAGAAGGACGATGGTCTGGCTGTAACCGTATGGGGATGCTCGCTAATGCTTCCTTTTATATTGCAGATTCGTGCGCCCTACATACGCAATAACGCCGGCGAAAGTTACCAAATAGTATCTGTGTAGAAAATAGGCGTTCATGGGGTATCAGGTCTATCTTCTAGTTTTGTAAATGCATTGATAGAGCCACCAGAACACCGAGTCGTCATATTCGCAAGAAAATGGAGAGCTTGGCAGGCTCCAACAAGAGCTGCGCCGCCCACCATGCCCATTCAACCAAACATAGCAGCAATGCCGCCAAGATCCGGGCTTTCGTCTTTTTTTCCATTTGCTTGCACGTCAACTGTCATATATTTTTCCTGCATAGCCGATCTAATCTTCTTCGGATCAGGCTTCGTGACCTTGCCCTGCTCACTAACACTAATCCCTCGAAGCCCTTCGAGCAGGTCCAGTACTATAGCTCGCTGCTGGCGGCTATTCGAATGTGCTCTCGCCAGGTGACGTATAGTACGGTCTACCTCATCTGCAGGGATCGAAGGGAGTGACAGTAGAACCTGCTTCGGAGTCTCCGTCCGTGGGCTGTAAGCGATGACAATACTAGCGATAAGCTGAGCGAGATCCTTTTGCAGGTCCACAAAGTAGGGGTCGTGTAAAGATGTTATACACGCCTTAAGGACTTCCGTTGATATAAATTCTCGGACATCGATCTCAATAGGATCAGTGCCTTCGAAATCCGGGATAAGAGAGCGAAGGACCCGCGTGATGAACGAGCAGGATCGGGTATCGCGCATCCGGAGTGCGTGGGTGCAGAAGAGGATTACTGGCTTCAGAATGTCTGGTGTGCTTATGATAAATGATCGTATGGTGGGCTGGCTATGCTGGACTTCGCCTTGTGGTTCTGGCACCAGGTCCAACACCACGTCCACACCTGTGGGATCTGTCCGTTGTCAGCATTCAGCGGTCTTGCGCTCTTGTAGCATTTAAATACTTACTGGCTTTCTGTGGATCTAGTAGGCCTACCACCATCATCACCGAAGTGAACGTCAATTGTCGAAGGATACTCTCGTCTCTCATTTCATCGGCTAGGTTGTCGTCTTCTGATGCCGCCTTTGTCCTTGTCTCGATCCTTTCCCACTCATTACTAGCTTTGCGATCGAGCTGCTCAAACAATGCGGCCAATATCGGGGGCAGGAAGTGATTTCGACAGGTAATGGGACACTGGTCAATGATGGGACGGATCATCTCTACCAATATAGCCATCTGGTGGGTAGACAATGCGCAAGCGTCCGTAAACAAGGCACGGGACAGAGGCGCAGGTAATTCCTCATAGCTGTAGAAATGCTCTCCAAGGAGGCTCATGTAGTATAGTAGTCGATATCCGGTTTCGCGAACAGCTCTCAGGGTGGCGCGGATAGACGAAGCGAAGCCTTCAACTGTCGTCCTGGTACCGCCGACTTTGGCATAGAACTCATCTCGACTTCCAGTCGAAATACCTACTTGCCAGAATCGATCCGTGAGAATCCGACGGACAATGCCATTCATCTCCGGAGCGATATGTGACCAATTAGCAGGATCGTGGAAAGCGTGCGCTTGGCTGATGAAGTGGAGAAGGTTTGGCAGTATCAGAGGTATGTTTCTCTGCCACAGCGCGCATGCCATGTTGTACGGCCTTGAGCCCGGTTCCAATTTCTCAACACTTACACTCAAGATTGTTTTCGTCGCCTTAAGGGGCAAACGCTCGAGAGCGTTCTGCATATGGAGTTGAAGAGCTCTTCCGTCGTCATCCAATGGATGGGTTGACCAGTCCGGTATTTGGTGCACAGCACGGCTAGTGACATATTGCTGAATCCCTCCGAGGCCAAGAAGGTCACAGAACCCTTCGAAAGACGAAAGTGACTCAGTAAGTGCCTGATTCTGCCATTGTGCCATCATAGGTTGGAGAAAGTTTTCAAGTCGCGCTTCACGTGGCTTGGAGTCTACACTGGTCGCTCGATGGGTTATGATGAACAGAACTGAAGAGTATCGTACGCGAGTTTGCTCATCCAGAGCTACGGCCTGACTGACTTGGTTGACTTTCTGCTCCACTTCATCAAAGATCGTTATAAGATAATCGGGAAAACGCATTGCAAGCCGCTGTAATTGATGAAGACAAAAGCCATGGAGGTCTTTCACAGCATCGCTATATGTCGCACAATTAGGATCGTCAGGACATCTAGTGTCCAGTGTGTACTCGAATATTCTAAAGGCAAACCGTGCATTCCGCTTTAAGGGGCCAGTCGCAAACCCGACAGCTAATTGAATAACGCGCTCCTTGATCAATGGATCCTCAAACATAAGACTTAACAATCGATCACACCATACTTGAAGATTTGAAGTCATGATATCGTGCTCATTTTCTGACGCAGAACTGCTTCTGTGAGACAACCATTTCGAGTAGCCTTTCAGAGCAGCTTCTATTACAGAGAACTGTGCGTCGAGACGTATGAGAGGGACAGAAGTCTTCGTATAAGTTTGAATTGAGAAAGCCGGTTCTCCATCGTACAGGTGGTCGAGTACTTGGTCTGCTTGTCCAAGGATATGATATAGAGCATCGGCGGGCTGCGCCTGGACAATAGTCTCCACGATCTGGTTGCAGAATCTTGTATAATTTCCTAAGAATGCATGTCTTTCCGGCATTGTGTCTACATCTTCGTTGAGGAACACTATGCTTGGATTGCTAGAGTCTTCAGGTAAAGATTCATAGCGCACAAGTCGGTGGCTGCAGGTCTCGAGTAAATCTGGTATAAGATTTGATACGGCTGGGGAGCTCCCAATCTTCTCAGAACTCAGCAACTTGACCCAGAGGTGCAGCGCCGGGATGGAGACATGGAGACTTTGGTTCTTCACAATGTCCAGAAGAAGATTAAAGAAGCCAGACAAATCACTGTCTTGAGGTATAAGTGTAGGTCTTTCCTCAAGAAGCCTGCCGATATTGAATATCATCTAGCATATATTAGCATAAGCTTTTATAAGGACATTATCTTATAGATTTACTTCTGAAAACTTCTTAGTTAAAAGGTATTTCTCCTCATCGATATCTGCAGCATCCACAACGGACCATTCATACAGTCTTTTAAGCAGGCTAATAATGTCCTGCTGATACATTGGACACACCAGATCTTTGAAGTCATCTTCGGAAAACCGCGAGCGGTTGTAAAGCGTATAAAGCGCATCCACTGCAGCCTAAGCCTTTGAGTCAGTGGTGTACTCGATCCTCCTTGTGGACCTGGAGACATACTTACCAATTGAATCGGTAGCTTCGAAGCTGCCAGACACCCACATACCCGCTGGACACAACGCGTTGTCACTAGGGCTCTTGGAATGACCCAGCCAATGATCGATTTGAGGGTGCACAAGGCCTTCACAGCGCAAATCTGGCGAAATGCTTCCATTGAATTCTCGCTTGAACACCATTCAATAAGGTTCCCTATACGAGAGAGCCATCCTTCCTCACCATATCTAACATTAACGCTCGTCTCTCTGGTTGGGAAATGCTCGGCAAGCACACTTGATGGCGTGAAGATTTCCACACAAGCCCTATTGAGATCTGTACCCCGAAGCCCTGCGGTAAGATCCTCGTGCCCGAATATGTCTTCCGATAGGCTTTCCAGCACTGTTAACACCAGGACCTTCTGCGCGACCGGACCCCCCCATAACCGGACTAGTCGCTCGTCCATATCCATCCAATCCAAAGCCCAGCTTCTCTTTGCTATTTCTACCCATATTGCCGCGATTTTGTTACGAATGTATAAAAGGTCCTCGTCATCGACTTCTTGGGCGAGATCCAGGACCCAATTTCGCAGTACCGTGCTTTGTTCCAGTGTATAATCTGTCCATCGATGGCGTATGGCGTGCTCTAGTAGTGAGAGCCCATAATGACGGACGATAGCTGGCTGTGACTTGGTCGAGGCGAGTGTAAAGCCATGGTAGGGTGCCTGGTCGTCTGACTTCACTTCTTCAAGATAGTGGGAAGCTGTTTGGCGTACTTCGTTGGGCGACCGAGGATTGTGTATAACCTCCAGGGCACTGAGTATCTGAGAGCTAGTATCTAATGATTTGTCTTTGCCATCCGGGCTCTTGGAGCCCGCATTGCCATTCATTTCGAGCGATTTAGAGATGGTGTCACGAACGTCTATAAGGGGGAAACTCGAAAAGGGATATGAAGAGTTAAATGCGTAAAGGAATGTTAGTATTTAACACCTTTCCAGATGCCTTGCGAAACAAATTTCTCAATCCACCAGTCGAAGCTGCCGGCGCTTGTCAGTCAGATTTGAAAGCAGCTGACAGTTTATTGCGTGATAGTTCTGGCATGATATGATGCGCACATGGTCTGAAGACCCGGTAGTCGTAAATGAGTTCGATGTACTAAAGTCTGCCAAAAACTTCTGAACCTACGAAGTACTTTGATAGACAAGGCTGGTGTTTCGAAAGTTGCCATCTCGCCCGCGCCTGATTCAGCCCTATGGCCAACACCGCTCGCGCGCTCGCGTGACTACATGGTCAGCGTGTTTGCTTTCCCTCCGCCAAACTTCTTCTCTTACACTCTAGCCCTCCTCTGGGTTGCCATCATATCTCGTCCACGACGGTGTATCTGCAAGGCCCTCTAGCTAATCAACTGTGTACAACGCAAATTAAAGAAAATCTAGTCTGGTCTAACCAGCTGCACTATCTCTTACTGTCCTGCACTGATGCCACGGCATCATCTCCTATTCATTGTTCAATTACTACTCCTCGACTTTTCCAGCAATTGCATCAAAAAGCGGGAATCCACTGCAACGAAGTACCAAAGCTCCCACATCTTCCTATCAGTCCTGTACATTGTAGTCCACAAAATACGAGCTTCCTTCACGCTCTAGGCAATTCAAAGGCATTACGTCTGCCTTCCTCTTCTCCTTTCTCCGTTCTCATTGCCCCCCCAAACTGTTCCTGCCCCCCTATTCCTCTAGCACGTTGCGCTGCGAGTCCGTTTCGTTGTAAGCTCTTCCAAGGCTCCGGTAGCTGTACATGCGTTTCTTCAGACCGAATCGGCGGGATCGGCCTCTGCAAATGCTCGGGACCATGTCCTGGGGCTCTGTAGCGCTTGGGCTTTTGTTCCCGTTCTGCTGTTTCTTGGGAGGCTATGCTCGGCACCAGTTCCATCGAAAAATTGACAAACTCATCAGGTCGAATGCTATGATCCCAGGCTCTCGCAGTCCAACTGTCACATGTTTTGGGTAGCGTCCTCGATTTAAAGATGTTGCTTAGGGCTGTGAGGCAAGACATGTTGCTACGAACTACGATCTCAAAGAGCTGGCCAGTTGGGAGAGTTGCGTCAACCTTTAATCTTTTAATCGGTGATGGATATGGCAATGGGCTGCTTGTGGTGTTCAGTCGGAAGTATGTCCAAAAGTGTTCTCTACGTCTCTGTATATATACCTAGAGCGAAGCTACATTTAGACAAGATTTTTGAGACCTGATAACATTCAGCTCTCTCCCGCCTTCTACAGCTTTTCAAGACACAGATATTTTCTTGGTTCTCAAAGGATCATGTGAACAACTTCCAGCATTGACGTCGCGATATGAAACGTGGCGAGGCTTCTTGATTCTACATCTCCGATCCACTTGCACCATAACAAAAACAAGCTGAACCGCGACAGACAGATTATCACCAGGATTCTCTGGAACAGACAAAAACTAAGACACCACAACAATTCTACGCGTTTCCGTACATCCATAGGATCAGAGGACATGGTAACTCAAACTCAGTCACGCTCAGACTTTGAAAATCCTGCCACCTTGCTAATCCCAACGCTCCCCATAAGGCTTCAATTTCATTCTCAAGACAACAGACGATTTTTACTGGCACCGTTTTAATAGTTGGGATGAAACACAAGCAAAAGATTCTAAGAAATAAGTGTCTAGTTTTGAATGCAAAGAACCCATTTCAAATGAAGAAACTAGGACTTCAATGATTACTAGCAGACTAAACGCCAATGCCAAAAATTCAAGTCTACAATGCTCTTGAAATGATCAATGCTCTACCCTTGCATTCGCCGTTCTTTTCTTCCCTTTATTTCTCGTTCAGGTATCCCAATTCACCTCGAGCCACCTCAGTAGGTCTCTCCCAAATCCTTGCTCTCTTCTGCTTCTTGAAGCCATGGCAGGCGGACTCGAATGAGGCGACCATCGGCGGCAGCGAATGTCCTAGCAGGCCTTCCTGAAGCCTCTCGAGCGTCTTCTATGCCAGTTTCTCCATCACTTCTATCGTCACTCGCTTGTTCGCCTACCGATTCGTCACTTACGCTCTCCTCATCCTCACTCGCTTCTTCGCACATGGATTCCTCATTTGTGCTCTCCTCGACATCGATCTCTTGTGGCTCGCCTGAAAGCTCGGGAACATCGTCTTCTATCATTCCGTCCAACTCCACCTTCTCATTTTGCTCGCTTTCTAGTCCATCCTTCCGCCGCTCCTCCTCCTCCAATAAGTCGGCTAACATATAGATTTGGTTTGACGACCCAAGCTCTTCGATCGTCTCGCTAAACTCCCTCTTCAGCATATCGATCACAACCGCATTCCTCTCGTTCATGAAATCGAGCCGTTGGTACTGTCCTCTCAATTCCTTCTCGGTCGCCATGCCTCTAAGACCTTCGGCGCTAAGAGGCTGCGATGTCCGTAACTCGTTGAGGTCATTGTCCAATTTCCCAACCCATGTCTGTAGGCTTTCAAGGTTGTCGCGCTGGCTTTGTATCTCACCTTGCAGCAACTGAAAAGCTCTCTGTCCAAGCCAGAGCATAGCGATAATGAGTATGCCCTGAACTAAGAGCGCCAAGATATTTAGCCAGCTGGAGCAATCCGCTTGAGACTGATCTGCGTGGGGAGGCGTGGCGTTGAAATCGGACATGTTTGTGAGTGCGAACTGCGTAGTGGGATTCTTCAACTGGAGCATGAATTGCGAATAAGCTGGGTTTGGAACGATCATATTAAGCTTGTATGTCCTTCCATTCCCGGCTGAAGCCATAGATATAGCATATCAAGGTAAGAGCTTGGAGCATCTCGTTTGTTGCCAGCAAGTAATTTGAGACGAGACGAAATAAGACATTTCTGAAAGACATCTGGGACAATGGTTGGAACGCTGTAGGCGATTCTAATTCATTCCCTTTCTCATGATGCTAGAAGGTAGCATGAGTTCGGTATAGCGAAAGGTTGGTTTCTTTGTGAGGGTTCTTGCATAGAGCTAAAGACTACTGTTTTGAATGGCAGGTCTTGTGAAACAGAAAACCTCACATTGTCTAACATTGCATAGGGGAAAATCTAGAAATCTGCGGCGGTCTGCAACAAGAGAATACATGCCAGTAAGCACAATATGCAGAGTAAAAGTTTTAAGAAAACGATTTTGTAAAGCACTAAGAGAAACATTTCAACGAAAACCGGCATACTTTCTCCCCTCGTCCCTATATAACGTTAGAGGCACTTTCACCGAACTGGCACTGGAATTTAAAGCGTACATATGTTCTGACTTGCCACTATGGCATATCATGCTCTCCGTTCTGGTTGGTCTTTGTGTATTGTAGCAGTGATTGCGATGGTTGGTCTCTGAGGATCCAGCAGGATATATATTCTTCCGGTCATGATCCTGTTCGTTTTGCTTCCCCTTGCCTTTCTCAATTAATCGCCAAGAAGCTTGAGTTCCTAGACCTCTTGTTAGACGGTCATCTGAAACCTCCCTTGGCGCTCGATAGACTCTTCTACATAACCCCTATCTCTTGCTCCCCTACTGCCTGCGACACCAACCGCAGTCCTAGATCGTAGCGAGCCAGCGACGGCGCTTCCGAGCTTTGCGTCTACTCCTCCTGTATCATGCCTTTCTTTCCCGCCCCTTTCTCCTTCTTTCCATACTGAACGTCCCTATATCGACCGGCTCGTTTCTTACCAGCATCAAGTACCCTCTCTACTGCTTGAACGTCTCTTGCTTTCATGGAAACCGTCGCTTTCGCCTTTTCTAACGCCTTTTTCCTTGATCTCGAGCCCGTCTCCATTTTTTTCACCTCAGTTGTGTCGTTCCGTAATCGCGCTCTCTGCGATTTATCAGTCCGATCTTGTGAACGACTCACCTCTGTCCCAACAGCTTTATCTTGAATTTGCTTTTCAAGCAATGGCACCCCAATTCTGTACACTCCAAGTGAAATCTTAGCAAGTATCTAGAAGAGGATGATCGTAGAGTTTCCAGTCAAGCTTGGGAGTTGCGCCTTCTCTTGACCAATTGAGCGGAAAGAATTGAAGATTGAATGTAGTTCTTAGGCTGTCCAAGTAAGGATGGATGTTTATTCGAAGATCTGCCAGCTTTGTATGTACCAATGAAGCCGGGAGGCCAACCAGAACGATCTGGCTTCATAACATAAGACACTGTCGCGAGATATAGTAAGATTACATGGAACATCTAAGACGTAATCTGTGAGAACAGAATTTGAGACATTCAAAGAACCATTGTAATATGTGCACCATTAGACAAGAGTTGTTTGTAAATTTACTAGCGCAATCAAGTAAGTGTGCATTACTTGAACGGCACATTATGAAGATCAACGTATAGGTGGAGATCTCGACAATACAGCGGACGGCTCTCTAGAGATTTCCATTCTGAACAGTCGACAAGATCAATGGAAATCAAAAAATTCAAAGAACACAGCCTCCAAGCGGAAATTCTTCACAGCTGATCAAGAAGATTTAAAAGTCTAAAACGACCAACAATGAGCGGGTAAAGGTCAAATAGGAAATAAATAAAAACTTCAGCAAGGAAATCTAGAAATTACAGATGATCTCCCTTGAACCAGTTATAAGCCTCCTTCTTTCCCGAATTCACATTTCAATCGTCGTATTACTAGCACCCGGCACGCCTCGCCACTTCAACGTTTCCGCCGGTGATCTGATGGATACACGCGACCAAGAGGGTATCTGAGCTCTTCGTAATGGCGCTGTAGTGAGTTGGATTGTACTTGTGGAGCCCTGCTTCTTCCCCCGCTTAATGGTTGGCCTGATCGTCCGGGGGCTTGGTCTTCCACCGCCTTGAGCGGTCTGGGTAGACCTGTGGAATGTGACTGTTCCATGTAGTGAGCCTGTTCCCTGTCACGGGACGCTTGCGCATTGCGAGTCTCTTCCGTGCTGCGAGCCCCCGCCGGCTCTCTTCCTAAATCTAGCGACCTTTGCATAAAGGATCCGTGCATTCGAGTGACCTCACCTGAAGGGGAGGAGTCGATGGCTACAGGATTTGGCCGCGGTAGAGCGATGCGCTGTGTTCCTTTCTGACGCTCGAGGCTCTCCACTGATTCAGCACTTCCAACTTCTCCCCTATATTTTTTCCCTACCCATATCCCTGGAGGGTTAGAGTCTAGGATGCTAGGAGGCGGATCTCCCAAACCTTCAACAGGCTTCATCATGCCGAGGTCTGCAGTTTCTGGGTCCTGATGTAAGGCCTCAAGGGCTTCTTCTACTTCCTCTTCTTCTTTTCTCACTTCTCTCACCTTTCGTTTCTCAATCGGCCCCTCATGGCAATGGCAGCTTCGATTGATACCAATAGTGCTCTCTGGCTTGTGGATTCGCTGGTCGTGATTCTGCCCTCGCTGCTCCACCGGTGCCAGCCCCTCTTCCAGCTGCCGGGTTACTGACTGTCCAGATACCTTCTCAGCTACCATTCTGATAGTTCCACGGGGCGAAAATACGAAGATCTTGATATTATAATAGACATTGCCAATGGGATTGTCCTCAGGGAACGATCGACATAGCGTGCGATTGCGGAGAGCGTTACCTAACTCCGTCAGGATCTCGATGGATTTAGAGGCTAATAGAGAAAGCAGCCAGAGCACGATTGCTATAGAGAATTTGGCCGCACTGGTGACGAATTCGAACATTCTGTTCATGATGTTTGTTTGTTTTTATCAAATAAGGTGTGCTTGTGGATGTTGATGCAGTAGGACTCCAACTGCCTTTGAAAACCCAATGGTGCAATTATATCCTGTACAAGAATGACTGCCCATGTCAGCCGCTTCTTACATGCAGATACATGCGAAAGCGCTGAAAGGGTGGTTTTACTTCTTGCCTAAAGACAAGATACGACTTAAACACCACAGGACAAATATCGTGGAATGAGCAAATCGAAACATGTGGACTGTCCAGAATAATCCATCTGATTCGGTCATCTTGTGGTGAAGTAGGATACGAGACATCTTTGTGAATTGTTCAATTTAGTCAAAGCTTCGAGTTGTCTTGGTATTGAGACAATAGTAGAGATTCAAGACAGAGCACACTTGCCCAACGCACACGGAAAGTTGCTTGAGATATAAGCAGAATCGACGAGAGTCAATAACATGCAAACTTTGGAATCTACCTCTATGTTCTATCCATTTCTCGCCCCAGACGTCCTGGTATCGTGTCTATAGTATAGTGAGGTCTGTATACCTTCTAACGCCGAGGAATTGCTTGTAGTGACATGAGGATCACTTTCCTTTCTCTTCATAAACCTTCACTTTGTCTGAATACTCTCGTATGTTTGAGACATAGTTTTCCTCGATCTGGTCGCCTTTCCCACCTGCAATTCGTAAGATCAGGTCATTTAGCGAGGAACGCCCAAGAATATCAACGTGATCGCCTAGTCCATGATTAGCCAATTCTATCACCAATTGCGGGGAAATTGTCCTTGAAAGTCATTCTTACCCGTATTAGGTCCACCTCTGGGAGAATATCGATCCGGCTCTACGACAAGTCAGTCTTATAACAACGCACTAGACCCTTTTGAATCTTACCATGAGGCATTTCGAAGACCTTGATCTGCACGCTTGCTGGGTTAAACCTCCTAATCCGCCAACCCTTGGCGCACATGTAGCCATTGCTCAACAGCGGTACAGTCCCATCGCCTTCACCCATAATGACACCGTGGTCCACCACACCCATCGTGACTGACGTATCTATAGTCACATTGAGGTTAGAGTTCGGGTCTTGGTCTTCGCGGTAGAAGTAGCTTCGTTCTGTTGGTTTGCCAACGCCGTAGAAGCAGTATATTTTCAAGTTTGGCGCCAGAGGGAGTCGCGTTTCTAGAGGATTGATCCATTTCCTAGGGTCTCGCGCGTTGTCTTCAACCTCTGCGGTGGTGTGGGCGATTCCGTTTGAATAATGTTTCTCGACTTGATCCTTGTACCATGTATCGCTGTGTTTGAGGAGATAGTCAATACTCTCTTCTACTGTAAGATTACCAGGTGACTGTGTAGAATTTTTCTCTCTGAAGTTGATGAAGGTTCCATAGCTGACTTTTTGGTCGATCTTGTCGTCAGGAGCCCAGGTTTTGTTACCCCAAACGGCATTTCCACCTTTTGGGAGCATACTGGAAATTCCTGGCATCGCTCTGAAGATTTCGACACGCTCTCCTTTAGCGAGGAATTTTTCTAGGCCATAGACTGCAAAGGCATTGAGCTGTGCAGTATCCTTCATTTCTCCCGAGAGGACTGCAGGCAAACCCTTCAGAGCACCTAACAGGGACCCACTAACGTTTATCCAAGAATCTATATATTTGTCGACCCATCCTGATCCGCCACCTCCATGTCCCTTTGCTTCGACCCAGTGCAGAAAATAGAAGAGGACTTGCGAGCCCATGCTATGCGATATGAGAACCGCCTTTTCATCAGACGTCTCCAATGCGGTTTCAATGTAGGCTTTCAGTCTTGTGAAATACTGATCACGAGACTCTAGATTCTTGCATGACAAGCGCCAATCGTAGGCGGCTGTGAACGCATTTGTTCTTATTAAGATTAGTTATGTGTTCGAGCCCCTATCTGGGTGAACCTACGGATCATATCCAAGGGTTGCAAGGTTTTCGATAATCTTATTCCAAATCCAATAGCCAGTGATAAAGCTACCATGCCAGTCAGTAGGACTGGTCCGAAGCTCTCCGAAGAACAGACATTCTCACAAGTCTGCAGCATCAAAACCTTGTGCAGCTCGTAATTTGATACCAGGAGGATCAAGTCCAGTGATCTTATCGAGCATAATATGCCTCTTCCAGCTTGCTTTGTCCAAGACGAGTGCCCTCATCATGCTCCAGCTGCCCCATAACCTCTTCCTAAAGTACTGCTGCGAAGCCTTTTCTGTGCCCCAACTTTCTAACCCTGTAGAGATGACCCCTGGAATCATGATAACCGGATGCAGCGCCTTTATCCCTTGTGATTGTAGATGTAGGCCCACAGCGAAGGAATCATAGTTGACCGCCGCACGCTCATGTCGCTATCGCCACGAGCTGTATCAGCTTCAGCTTATGCCATCACTAATTGAGATAGCTGCATGTTTGACGTACTGTTATATCCTTCGCGTCTTTGACTATGCCTGCGGGGATTACATCCAATAAGGATTCCAAGTTCATGTCCATGAGCCCTTCCAGATTGATGACATCGTGGTGATTGGCAAACAACGCTGCAATGACCACACCAAACAAGCCGCCGAGACCGAATATAAGTCCTTGCTGCCTCTTGCTCCATCTTCTTTTGCTTGTGAGCTTTTTGAGGTGTGATGCTGGTACAAGAGCCACGGGCTCTCCCTTTGTCGGCGAAGGATCTCTTGAAGGCTCGGTGGAAGAAGATTCCCCGAGGATGCGGCGCCTTAGCGAAGACATTCCTGGACAGAGGATCGACGTGAAGACAAGAAGCATGCGCAGAAAGCGCTTTTGCATTCAGCCGGTTCACATGCAAAATAGCTGTAATCGTTTATTTGCATTTTGATGTTTCCGCGGCTAGACGGCGCCTCGGGCGTTCCGGCTTCAATGTTTCTTCGAGGGTTTCTTAGAATGTCATTGACTTTAGATAGTAAAGAAGAATGAGCGACAAGGTATTGCTGGCTCCTTCTGAGCATCGGTATGTACAATACCAAAGCAGCAAAGAGTCTGTCTACCTTTCCGCCATTCGACAGCTCATATCTCGTGATCTCTCCGAACCCTACAGCATCTATGTTTATCGATATTTTCTTTACCAATGGGGGGATTTATGTTTCATGGTGCGTAATTCCCTCGTTTGTCCACCAATCTTACTTACATGATAAATTGCTAGGCCTTGGATGAGAATGAGAACCTACTTGGCGTGGTAATCTCAAAGCTAGAGCCTCATCGAGGCGGTCCGCTTAGGGGGTATATTGCTATGCTAGCTGTAAGAGAGGAGCATCGAGGGAAAGGCATTGCTACAAAGCTTGTCCGCATGGCGATCGACGTCATGATCGAACGCGAGGCCGACGAGGTATTTTTCAGTTTCGGAACATTCGGGTCACCATCCTGACGTTGCATAGATTGCTCTGGAAACCGAAGTCACTAACACTGCTGCAATAAAGCTCTATGAGCGGCTCGGCTTCCTCAGAAGCAAACGTCTGCACCGCTACTATCTGAATGGTAACTCCGCATTTAGGTTTGTACTCTTCGTCAAAGAGGGCGCTGCAGCAGCAGGCATGTCATATTGTGAGGAATACGATAATGATCCCCAATTACCCCCGGTAGCATAGTGCAGGGTATCGATAAACAGTTGCCCCGGAACGTGCGCCTGAACCCCATCCATGCTACTCCAAAAATCCAACCAACCAAGATCCCGAGGGAACTGGTGATCACGCTGCCGCCTGAACTAATTGAAACCCTGCGCTTACCGTTTTCTGGATTTCCTCGTTCTTGTGCTGCAAAAGCGAGAGAGCGTAAGCGACATCATTCCATTGTTTTTCGCTCTCACAGCGTGCAAGCCTTGCCGCAAGCTTGTCCGCGAGCTGTTTGGCATGCTTGTCCTATCAAGATGTAAGTTTGCAGACTTAGAAAAGCGAGAAAAGTTTGTTGGCTTGCCTTCTCGATGAACGAGGATAAGAATTTGATAATCCTCTTCAAAGAATCCTCCCGGAGGTCTTTCTCAGCGCTAAGTAAAGAGAACATGTCGATGAAGTGGTTGTATACTGCGTTGTCCTTCGTAGCAAGCTCGGTGAAGAACATCCTCGACATGTCAGCTATGCGCTTGTCTGAATCTTCCAGGCATTTAGCCATCTCGCCCAGCTGGCCTTTGACCTTGACTTGCCCGGCCAGGATGAGGAAGGTCAAAGTCATGAGGCATGTACGCTTTACGGACGCGTCGTTGTCGTTCAGTCTTCGGTAAAGGAAGTCGGTGTTCTCGTCGATGAGGTGATTGAAGCACACAGCCATATCTCCTAAAGCGATAACAACATTACTTCGAGTGACGGCATTCTGAGATCTCTCCAGAATGGTTATAAGCAGTGGCAAATTCTTCTCGCAGTATTCGGATGAAACGCACATGAGCTTAGCCATGCACAAAGTCGCGGCAGCCTGAAGGTCCTCATCCTTATACGCTGTGTTGTTCGAGCATATCTCTGTGACTAGGGGTGCAAAATTCGACAACAGGGAATTCGCGCCATATAAAAGTTCGCGTTCGCGGATGTGAGTCATAGCCTCGGTGAAATCGTCTTCTGTGGTGCCACCAATGAGGTCCAGTTCGTCTTGATCAATCGTCGATCCCTTGACGGGAGAAGCATTCGAGGCCTTAACTTTCTCCTTCTCGGCCTTTCTTCGCTTGAAGTCCAATTCACAAAGCTCTAGGTGGACTATCTGCTTGATGGCAATGTGGCCAACAATGAAAAGCAGCTGAGAAAGGGCTAGGGGTCCATTTTGCTTCTTCTCAATCTCTTCAGGCGGTGGGGACGGTAGTCCACTCTGCCCTTCGATGCCTTCCATAGACTCTGAGGTAGGCTGGGGGCTCTGCTGCTGAAACACAAGCTTCGTCTTTCTTCGCAATATCTCTGAGCAGAGGGTATCTGGGTGCTTTGACAGAGTGTAAATAGCGCCGATAGCTTGTTCTGCAACACCATACCTGGGTTGCTGTTAGCATTCCGCATGCAAAATCTGACAGCTGGGAATTCCATACCATTCCTTGTTGTCAGAGATTATCTCAACCATCGCAGCTAGCTTGATGAGGACAGCATGATCGTTCGGAAGCTTTGACGGCGCCATCGAGGTGTCCTTTCCTTGACGTTTGGTTGGGTTAATACGCCGTAGTGCGACGCAAGTATATTTGGCAAGACCCAAGTCCGATCGACCAAGGTTGCCTAGACCTATTCGGAGCATAGCACTCATCTCTTTGACAACAATGTCGGGCTCTGCCATGGCCAGCATTCCAAGCACTATAATTGTCCCACGTCTTTCGCTTTTGGAGATCTCTTTTTTTTGGACACCATACACTTGCCATAGCTTTGTCAGGACTAGTTCAGAAACATGTCCCTCCTTCATCATGGTACTCAGAAGCTGTTCGAGGGATGTCAGTTCTGCTGGGGTCGCTCCGAATGTTAGACTGATCATATTTCGAGCAATGTAATTTGCCGCATCGTTCTCGCTGAATGAATCAGGGGCTCCGAAAAAGAGTCCTCGGTAACAGTCGATGAGGTGTGTTTGAACGCCCTTCCCTTCATCGCTGTTCCCTTTTGTCCAAATCAAGCGAAGCATTCTGCGGATACCAGCCCTTGCAGCTTCAATCTTATAGGCATCAATAACCACGAAAAAGTCCATTGCCTCTATTACTTCACTCTTATTCTTTGATGACAATAGGTGGCAAACAATGGCAGCAGCATCATGAAGGACCTCAATGAATCGTATAGCTTCAGTATAGTATTTGCGAGTCAACTGGAGCCTGGTCATAAGTTCTGATGTTGCCGCATCCTCTAGCGCTTTTTTCAATACTGCCGCTTGCTGTTCCTCTGTTTGGGCAGGGGCTTCTTCCGAGTCAGGCTCCATCACCGTAGCCTCGTCAAGCAGAGCTTCGTCCACAGTTGTGTCCGCTTGGCTAGCCTTTTCCCCAAGACCGGGAGAGCCAGCTGGAGGCTTTAGTGCATTCAGCTCGGCCTCGACAGCTTGCAAACGTTGGTCCCATTCTTTGTATGATAATTGGCCACCATGCATGACGCTGAACGGATGAGTTGAGACAAGTTTGCCGAGCAATTTGATTGCATTCCTGCGAACATTGCTACTCTTATCTTCTAGACTTCGAGCAGCGAGCTGTGCCGCTGCTTGACGACGCTTCGGAAATTTCTGCTCGAGCTCGCAGAGCTTCATGTAGACTTGGATGTTTCTGCACCGGCAATACGGATTCGTATCTAGGAAACGTTCCTCAAGAATGTCGAAGAAACCATTGATCTGCGATTTCGAATTTTCATTCCGCTCCTCCTGCTTGCTTAAGTCCGCTATTAAGTTGCCGCACACCTCAATGACAGCACACCGAAGGGTATATGCCTAGATGAGTAAGTATCAGAGATATCGAAAGAAGGGCAAGAATCTGACCTCGCTATCTAGTTGTTTTATAAGCAGGGTCATTTGCTTGATGACCAAGCGCGGAGCAAGTTCAGATAGCTTGATGATGAAGGTCGAAACAGACTTGGGCCCTTTAGTGTCATTGCTATTGAACTCTTTGTTGCTCAAGTCTCTGCGAAGATGGTTATGCCAGTAGTTCTCAGGGGGGGACAAGAGAGCTAGATACCTTAAGATTTCGTCCGTAAGCTGTGGGTAGTCGTACTGCTCTGCAAGGATATGGAGGAACTCAGCCATTGGCTCCGCAAGATGCTCAAAGTAGGAGAGATTCTGGATGATGGATGTTTGAGCCCCTATCTAGAGTCAATGAACCGAATTTGTGTCAACAAGAAATGAGCGGGTACCAAAAGCATGTCCATGGTGCTTGACCGCAATACAAAGTACCTTGAAAGCATGCATCCTCAGAGCAGTGGTCTTGATTCTCGTTTCGTTTTCAAGAATCAAATACACAGACCTGGTGAACAGACCAACAAATGTATCTCTCTCAGAAGTTGTCATGAAAATCTTGCCAAGCTTCAGTTTCAATACTTTGCACATTGTTTCTAATGCAGCTTGGAGCTGAATAGTGGAGTCCCAGTTGCCATCCTTCGCATTCGGTTTAGCCTTGCCACTCTTACCAGTTCCCCTACCCTTTACAGGAGCACCGCCTGCTGGTTTCTCCGCAGCTTTGACCTCGACCGCTGATATTGACCACTGCAGCAAAAACGCATACATCTCCATCAATTGCTTGTGATGCTGAACATCATCTTGTTCTTCCGTCTCCAGCTCATTGTGTACAATGTCCGCCTCTGATGAGAGACCGGAGATAATCAAATCGAATACCTTGCTCATAGAATGGGTAGGGAGTAACGAGGTGGACCTGGAGAGTTTGAAAAGTTCAGAATCGGGTTCACTAGGGAAATTTCGCATAGATGGAAGAGAATTTGGGGCACACTTGAGTAGAAATTGTAGCGAATCAAACGCAGAGCTTCTTGTAAGAGCATCTGGGTTCTCCGCTATAGAGTCCACGATTGGATTCAAAACACCATTTATGAGTCCGTTCGTGAGCAATTCCGGCTCTTGCTCGCACTCTACTAAGCCTCCATCGGCTTCGGGTGTTGCGATCAAGGCTGGATCGCTGAGGTAGTGCTTGAGGGCCTCGTTGATATCGAAGTCCACGCGATCGCCCATTGTGTAGATGTTCCTAAGGGCTTTGCGTGGAGTGTCATCGACTGCTTCTACCGGATGTTGTTGTCTAACAAGGACTGCAGATTTGGATCAGTGTTTGACCATTGTTTACAAGACACAAAGCACGGACCACTTTGTTTACAAACGCGGAAAAATCGCGTCACCCCACTAAATCCGACGTTGACTGAAATGGATGCCTTACCGTACATAATCAACCTATCTACCCTATCGTGAACGAAACTGTAAGAAGAGGAATTCAGAACAGCCTACAATGGAAGGTAGGACGGGACGAGGCGTTCTTACACTGAGAAGGTAATGGACAGATTGTTGAGCAATCGCTAAGCCTACTACGCCTACCTACAATGGAGGACAATCCTTTCGTTACAGAAACCTACCAACAGAAGCTCCAGAGGGCTGGGCTAGATCCTGATCGGAGGGAAGACTTTAATAACGACGATGATGATCAGGGATATTCTGATGGCTCTGACGGCTCAGAGAGCTCTGAGGAGCATGTGGTTATAGAAGACTCGGTGAGGGAAGATATGGCCAAGCTTGAACAGACATTTAAGGGTATGGGTCTCAAGTACCGGATGATAGATCGAATCGGAGAAGGTGACGCCTCTAAGCTCTGCAAGCGCAATATTGACCAAATACTAATATTTCTTATTTTGTACAGGCACATTCTCAACCGTCTACAAGGCCGAAGATTTATACTACGATTATTATCAGAACGATTGGGACACCGGACCACAGGAAGCCCCAAAATGGGTGTCGCCTCCAATCAAGACGAGAACGATGAACAGCTCGCAAAGCTCCGCTCAAGGACCAAGGGAGCCTCATTATGTTGCTATAAAGAAGATCTACGTCACTAGCAGTCCTATAAGGATACACAATGAACTGGAATTGCTGCATGACTTGAGAGGCCAAAACTCAGTATGTCCACTCATAACAGCATTCCGGCACCAGGATCAGGTCGTCGCGGTTCTGCCGTACTTTAGACATCAGGACTTTCGAGTGGGTCTTCAATCCCTGTCTGTGCTGTCGCCATTACTAACCCAACCTATCCTAGATGTTCTACAAAGTTATGACACCATACCAAATACGTATATACTTCCGCTCTTTGTTTACAGCCCTCAATGCAGTGCACCGGCAAGGCATCATACATCGAGACATCAAGCCAACGTGAGTACGGTCTTAACGATAACGAAGGCTATGCTGACCTGTGAAGCAATTTTCTGTACGATATAGAAAGAAGGCGAGGTGTTCTGGTGGATTTTGGCTTAGCTGAGGTACCAGACCTCAAAGATTCATGCAAAGCTTTCCCTATTAACGATTTAATAGCGAGAAGGAACAGACTCCTCTCATTGTCTTTGTCAAGAAAGCACAATGACACGCCGCCACAAGATAGAATCAAGCAAAGCAGCAATCCAACCACCCCCTACAGGCTACCCCAAGAACGACAACCGATCCTCCCGCCGTGCAAACCGTGCCGGTACGAGAGGCTTCCGTGCGCCAGAAGTCCTCCTCAAATGCACCGCTCAAACCCCCAAAATCGACATCTGGTCTGCCGGGGTCATCCTCCTCACCATCCTCGCGCAACGCTTCCCCTTCTTCAACTCGGCCGATGACGTTGAAGCTATTATCGAAATCGCATCAATCTTCGGGCTGAAGCGTATGAAGAACTGTGCGATTTTGCATGGGGGGGTGTTTGAATGCAATATCCCAACGATCGGGAGCCAGGGCTTTTCACTGGAGCATATCGTGCAGTGGAGTGTGTCAACTAATAGACCGGATGAAAAGGAGGATCTGGACCCAGAGATTAAAGAGTGCATTGATTTCCTGAAGTTGCTGTTGGAGCTAGATCCGAGGAGGCGGATGTCTGCTAGGGGGGCTTTGCTGACTGATTTTCTGAAGGAGAAAGACGAGAGCGAAGGTGAAGGGGATGAGATGCAGGTTTTGTAGAGGAGAGATGGAAGCTTGGGAGAGGGGAGGGGACAGGGAGGATTTTTTGAGCCGATGCATTTGATACCCATTCTGCCGTTGTATTTGATAGTATTTATTCTGCATAATAGGAAATCAGGAAAGAACGTATGATATCAATGGGAATACAATGGAGTAGATCATTAGTATCGTTAAGACTCGGAAAAGTGAGGACTTTGATCACGATGCACGATGCATATTTTACTCGGAATTTGGACCAGCACCTTCCCACAACCGTTCAGGACGACCGGGCAATGAAGCACTGCGACTCCTCTTGAACATGCAACAGGGTCATGATTCCATACTTAAAAGCTCAATACTAGCCGTGACCGATCCGCTTCTTACGCAACCAACTCCACAACCCCACCAGCCTCCTTGATCTTCCTCTCCGCCTCCCTCGAGAAAAACCTCGCCCTCACTACCATTGGTATCTCTGGAATCCTTCCCTTACCCAATACCTTCGAGTAGCCTAGTGGTAGGAGATCCAGCACGGGCGCTGTGTCGCTGTTCTTGTTCGCTAGGTACTCATCGCGCTTCTCGAGAGGGACGAGGGACCAAAGCTGTGTTCATGATAACAACGAGTTAGCTGAAGCTCGTTTGCTTGTCTCATTCGTCACATCGTTCCTTCGATAACCTGCGGTCTAGCAGATCTTATCGTTATCCCCACGCTCGGCCCCCTCAATGACCTCCTCCATATAACTCCCGAGTAACTCTAGGGAACAACTAGCGTCGAATGAACCAAACGCACCTTATCTAGATTGATGACCGGCTTCCAGAATTGATTTTGCAGCTTGTGGAAATATCGCATTCCGACCTTTCCAAAGTAACCCGGATGGTATTTGTCAAGATTCGTACGGTGGTGATGTTGTCCTCCTGCCATACCACGTCCACCAGGATGCTTGCGATGTTTTCCTACACGGCCGTGGCCTGCGGAGACGTGGCCGCGGCTGTTCGTGTGTTGTTAGCGGAGCGGTGGCCCTTGAGGGTGGGGTAGCTGGCGCTGGAAAAAGCAATGGCATGAACTGGATATAACTTACTGCTTGCGGGTTTTTGTCAATCGCGTAGGCATTGTCGCGACTGTTGATTGTCGATGTTTAAATTCGAGGTTCGCCGTGATGGTTTATTCCTGGTGGTGTTGGCGAAGCTAGCCACGCTAGCAGGCTCGGTTAGCGGGTAGGGTGAAAACCCTGACTTGAGGCGTTTGTTTCTTGTCGCCCAATATCAATACAAAAAGATAAAATTTTCCCTCGAATTATGATTATCCTTCACTAGACTTCTTGACAGATATGAGTATATGGCGTTCTAGTTTAGACTTCCAGAGTTTCAGCTCCCGCCCTTGTCCCCAAAGAACTTTTGCAAACTCTCAACTACGTCCTGGAACGATACTTCCCTTTTGCTTTGCACAAGTCCCTGCTTGATCCACCCCGGAAGCTTATCTGCAATACGTGGCGTCATGTACCTCCGATCTAACAAGATTATGCTGGCAAAGTCTTTCTGATGACGGATTGCCCTGCCAATACTCTGGTTGACAGCTCTCATGCACGCATTCTCATAGAATGAGCGGGCTGCAGCCTTGCCATCATTACGGCTTCCACCATGGTCGATCGCGCTCTTTTCAATATATTCGAGCTTCGCTTTCCATTGTGCGCTCTGAATATTTGGAAACGGTAGCCCTACAACGACCACGCCTCGGCCGAGCTTGTCTGAGAAATTTATGCCTTCAGACATCTTTCCGCCTATGACTGATAATAACAGGCCTCCTTTTCCAGCGCCGATAGACTGCGAGTATTGGTGTAATATATCATCTACACCCGTGACCTCTTTGGACTCGCGAAAGATGGGTTTTTTCTTTGTTAGGCGATCCCAGATGCTTAACGAGACTCCACTCATCTTCAATTCCCACCGGAGTACTACCTGGTTCAGGTAAGAGTAACTTGGGAAGAAAACTACTAGACCATCTGGTATAGCTCCAGATAGCTCAATAACGCAGTATCCCAAGGCATCAACAATAGCTACTAAGTTACGCTTCTCATAGGTAAAGTCGAAGTCGATATCCTCAGGTCCTTTGGCTACCGGCCATACTATAAGGTTTTCGTTGGGAATTATGTGCCCGCAGCTCCAAGTCTTCAGGCGATCAGGCTTGACGTAAGCAAAGAGATGCCGGATATAGTCATCCATCTATAGTTTAATTAGCGGCAATTCGTTTCGAATTCAAGACCAATTCCATGAGTCACGGACGTACTGGTGACATAGTCCCTCCAGCTAAGATTACTGCCCGCGCTTCTTCAACTACCCCCTTGAAGTGATGTGTAGGATCTAGGAGCATGTACTTGAGTGACACGTCTCCACTGTCACTCTTCTCATAGAAGAACCGCCCTTCCGATGCAGGATTTGTGAGTACTTGTAGGAATGATTGAACGTGGGTCAGAACCGGGGAGGTTGACATGTGCAGCTTCGAAGGTGCAACAGGTCCGTGTTCTTCGGTATGAGCAATGTACCCCTCAACTTTCCGAGCTAATTTACTGTCCACCAGGTACCGTATGAGCTTGTATAGATTGATTTGGTCAACACCTTTGCCAGACATCAGATCGGTGACGTTCACAGCACCCTCACTTTCTCTTCTGCTGCTGCCCTTCTCCTCGAGGAACCCAGACAAAGAATCTAGAAGGCGAACCACCTGCGTAACGTAGACCCTATTCTTGCCTTTCAGCCTATTCCTGAACTTCTGAAGATAGATCCCCAGCTGAGCCCTGCAGCGTTTGAGTTGCGCCTGAGTGATGGTGACGGAATGTATGTTGGAAATCGCATCCATCAGGTTGTGTGCTTCATCAATAATAACGACATGGCCTTTAAGAGAGATATCTAGAGCTTTCCTAGCCGATTCTTGCAGGAGTAAAGGGTACGGAAGGGTGATAATCTGATAAACTGTCAGACAGATACCACTTATACTAAAGTAATATGAAGTACCTCGCTAGGCTTGATTACAGATCTAGCAGCATAGTAGGGGCAGATACCAATCCTCTTCCCGAGTATACCGATATCCTCTATGTCTCGAATTTGGGCGAGAGTGTAATCTCTAAACTCATTCACGAGAGTTTCGTTTTCCTTATTCGGAATGAACGGACATTTGTGCTCTTTTGGCGTACTTGGCTGTTGCAGGTCCAGACAGCGTTCATTGATGGCTGCTGCACTACCTAGTTTAGTAACGTCTGCATTGATGCATAGGTTCTTTCTTGCTCCTAAAGAGAGATGTTTAATGACAACCTGGTCATCGGTGTCTTTGATAGACGGTCCGTCGGCTGTGCTGGCCCATGATACTGTGGGTAAGTTGACTCGACGAACTTCATCGACGAATTGGGTAAGCTGCGAATGAGTCCTTGAGCAATAGAACACCTTAATCTCATCTACAGGCTCTATATCGTCTTTTTCGGATGATGGCTTTTCTATTGTTCCTAACCTTTCAGTCAATTAGTACCGAAATCGATAAGCCGCCGATAATTGCTTAGGATCAACTTACCTTTCCAAAAGTTTTAACGTCGCCGCAGACAGACTTTCGGTCTTATTAGGATTTGATGCCGCAGTTGCCTGCATATTATCGTCTTCACTGTTGTAGTCCTTGAGCAAAAAGCGAGCGTCGTCCTCGATGCTTGACCCTTTCTCTACATCGTCGGTTTTCTAGCGCAATGGTGAGTCATTTGGGCTTTAGAGAACGCTTGAGGTTTCTCACTATCCTTTTGCTTCGGGGCTCCCCATCCTCATAACGCTGCTTTTGTCGGAGTTCTTTGGCACGTATTCTACTAAGGCGTGCTTCGAACTCCGATCTTTGCTCAATCACTGCGTTCCTCCTTTGATTTCTATCATGCTCGAGCACCCAACCCGGCTCTTCTGCACAAGTGACACATCAACACGGATTGCCTGGTATGTTTTGGGGAAACCCCACCTTCATCAAGCCCCTTATCCTGTTCTAGTGCTTTCTCTTGAAAGTCTCGGAGCCACGTCAAAGAGCCACAGATGAGACTCAGCGACTTGCCCTGACCAAACGTGAGCTTTTTCTGTTCAAAACAGGGTTGCCCATAATCGCAACGAGCAGTGAAGGCATTCCAAGAGTAAATCACGTCTCCACCTTAAGATCCAAAATAGAAAAGAAGGGTAGGAGAAAGCTCGACACTGAGACATAGCGAAGAAAAGTTCAATCGAGGGTTGCTTAACCTACGGTGCCTATCAAAATCCATCAGCGAATGCTGCTCCCTAATACGCGGATTCGAGTTGTTCTACCTGTTGGAGATTCAAAAATGCCGATTTGGCCCTCAGTGATACAGTCGTATATGGCATTCATTAATTCATTTTGAATGCCATACGGTTGGAATGGATGATGAAAGTCTCTTCCTTGGGGCTCCATCGTGAGCAGTTTGTAATGGGCACTGCAGTGGCAATTTTTTCTAGACAACTGTGTTCTGTAACCAATCCATTCTTCGGCTACCTCAGATCAGTCGTGGTGGTGTGGTTGTTAAACTTAGTATTCGTCGCTAATTTTGTGAACCATCGCAGTGATGTTTCACTTGTAAAGTGCATAATCACCCACCCCTAGGTAGTTCTCTGTTTTGTAGAGATTAAAAGGGCTTTTTAGCCTATATTCTACGATTGGAAATAGAGTAAATCCGTGGGTTCGCTTGCCAGTACTCCTTAGACGTCTCAGAGAAACCGCCTGGTCCGGCTGGTCTGACTCTAAACCCTCAAAGCCATACAAGGGTTTGATTCACATCCAGGTGCAAGTGTCTTTTTGAAGTTCATCGCAGTTGTTGAGTCAAGAACAACATGAAGCTTTGTTGACCTCGCACGATGGGTGAAACCACTACCTTACAGTATACCTAAAGTAGCTATAGCGGGTGAAGGGCCGTGCCGGAAGCCGTTTAGCGCTTATGTGACGGGATAACTAAAGTCCGATGCCCTAACCTTGCCAACTTGAAGCATCAGGCTGAGCTGTTTCATGACCAGCTCCAGTATCTCCTTATTTGCTTCGAGGCTGTATCTGGTTATGCAGCTTTATATAGCAAAGATCTGATTCCACTTGTCTATTGCGTGTCATTATTGGAAACACATTAGGTTGTAATTAGTCGGAAATCCATCGCAAGTCTTAGGATCCTCCGTATAATTAGAGTCCACGTTTGTTAGCATGGCTCAGTTCCTATTCCTATAAAAGATTCCAATTGGAACGCGCGTCATTATCCCGTCAGGGGCTCTCGCTTTAACCTTCTCTGATACGCCAGGTACCACGCGGCCGCTCCAAGGAACCAAAGCCGCAAACATAAGTGTTCGGCCTTACCCGGAAGCAGCCAACGTTGATCCATTCCAAATACCACAATGGGTAGCAAGCAAGGTCAGCGTAAGGCCCAGGTTGGCGCTACCTTCTATCCTGGTGGAGTTGACGACTTTTTCATGCCCGAAGTGATTTCGCCAGCTCCCCAACGGTGAGTCTATATAGATCCAACTACTCGCTGGCTGTGCATCTCTCAGCTTCAACGAACTCACACATTAGTAACGCTAATTTCCTCCCTTAGGGTAATGCCAGAAGTGCCAGAGCAGATTCAAGATAATTTGGCGCATCTTGAGCTCGAAGCAAACCCACCAAGTCGTCTATCTGGACTTCAATCGCCGATGCCTGAAATGCACGGGTTGAGTACATTTCCCAGCCGAAACTCCTCCCTATTGACTACGACACCGAATGACCCACATTCAAGCTATGGGTCTGATGGGCATGGTCCCAGCCAATCCCAGCAGGGTTACGGAAAGCAGGGAGGTGGAGTGGCAGATCGTCCTCCGATAGAGCATCCATCGTTCTCCCCGTTCCCACCCATACACAACCGTCCAGCGAATGTTCCACCGTCTGACGAAGAGAGAGAGGTGCTCTTGGAAACCGCAAGACAACCGGTACTGAACTCCAATGATCCCGAAATGCAATTGACTTGGGCGCAAGATACTTTGACATACGTGGAAATCGCTGCGCAAAATGAGCTGCGGGTTTCTCAGAACAAAACGGCACGACCTCAAACGCCGCAGACAGAGCACCAGTTGCGGGTAGACGCTGTCAATGTGGTATCGTTTTTGGCGGATCAACACCACCCAAGAGCAGAATTCATGAAGGGAATGTGGCTAGAGTTTGGGAAGTTTGGATTCCGCCTTGATAAGAAAGAAGCCTATCGTTGCTATGCGCGATCGGCGCAAGGTGGTTACGCCAGGGCTGAGTATCGAATGGGGATGCAGTTTGAGAGCTCAAATGATACAGTAAAGGCAATCAAGCACTACAATATTGGTGTAGAAGCTGGAGACTCCGCGTGTCACTACCGTCTTGGGATGATGACTCTTCTTGGGCAGCATGGACAGCCACTGGACTATGCTCGCGGCATTGAGCTTGTTAGGTTTGCAGCTGAGACCGCTGATGAGAACGCCCCTCAGGGAGCATATGTGAGATTTAAAACTTGAGGTCGGAATGCTTAAACTAATCAGCTTCCAGGTCTTTGGTATGTTGCAAGCGCGAGAAATCACGCAGGTAAGCGTGCCTGAAAATCACTTGCCCTTAAATATTACCTCTGCGCGATTCAACATTGAGAAGGCGGCCTATCTTGGGTTTGCGAAAGCTCAGACGAAAATGGGCGCAGCATATGAACTTTGCCAGCTTGGCTGTGATTTCGATCCCGCATTGTCACTCCATTACAACGCGTTGGCGGCTCGGCAAGGTGAGCCCGACGCTGAAATGGCGATCAGTAAGTGGTTTCTGTGTGGATATGATGGAATCTTCGATAAAAACGAGGAGTTGGCTTTCACTTATGCACAACGAGCTACACAGAATGGGCTCGCGACGGCAGAATTCGCTCTGGGATATTTCTATGAGATTGGCATGCACGTCGCTGTTGATCTTCAGGTAGCAAGAGAGTGGTATGGCAAAGCCGCGGACCATGGCAACAAGGATGCGGCGGCAAGAATCGATGGAATATCTCGTTCGAAGACTTTGTCAAAGAAGGATCACGAAACTATCGCTGTTGCTAAAATCAGGTCTCAGTATGGATCTCAGCGGAATAAAAGACCGGAGCGGTTTAAGGCGGCATCAAATCCCATGCCTACGATCAACGACGATGTGGTTGATATGCCAGACCCCCACAACACACAGATACCGCCGGCCGGAAGTCGACCTCACCCGCACCAGTCCCCGTCTCCGGCCCCTCAAAGGCCTACCTCTACGACTCCATATCCGATGGACGATAGGCTAGGACCGAGAACAGTATCTCATAACGCTTCCGGCTATTCGAATCCCAATACGCGATTATCCTCGAATCCTTCTCCGAGATATGATAGCCAGAGACCTCCTGCAGGTGCACCGATCAGGCCTCCCCAAGCTTACCAAAACATGGACAACATGGGCGGAGGGCGTGGGAGAGGCATGCCTTCATACAACAACGCTCCTGGTGCTCCTGGCGCGCAAGGATATAGGCAGCCCGGCTCCGGGCTGACAAATCCATCTAGAACCACGTCACCTGCTGTCGAGGTCAACCGACCCCAGCCCCCCGCTGTTGATATAGGATTCTCGGCTCCTCCTGACCCATCTGGCGCTGATCGGAGACGGCGGATGCAACTATCTGATCCAGCGGGCGGTAAGCAACAACACCCTACGCCGACACATACAGCCTCTGCGACTTCAGCAGACCGTAATTCATCGAGGTCATCAAATCTACCACATCCGCAGACATTTCCAGCGGCCAATCGCGCATCTAGTCCTAATCCCCAGATACGGAAGCCCTTTCCGGCAGGCAGGCCAAACGATGGTTTGCCTGGCAATCCAGGAGTACGGTCAAATAGTGCTGTGAGCTCCCCTAGCATACCACCTAAGACCCTTGAAGGTAATAGGCCTGCTGCAACCCCACCGCCAAACAGTACCACTGCAAAACCGCCAGGAAAAGGGCCCAAAACCTTTGAAGAAATGGGTGTCCCCCAAAGTAAGAAGGAAGGCGAATGTGTAAGTTTCCTGAAGGAATATGTTGATCCACGCATCCTAACCGTCTCGTAGATTGTTATGTAGTCTCACAAATTTTGGATATTTGCCTTGCATTGCCGTATGGCGTATATACCCCATTCCCGAGAACTTACCTTCCCTTTGGAGCGGCTTGTGTAAATGCAGATAGACAGGGCTATCGTTCATAGTTGGAAACAAAATTTGAATATGAGTAAGGTGATAGCCAATCTTGTACCGTACTCTATCCCCAATGAACTAGAGAAGATTAGTTTCGCTACGTTAAACTCGCTTCACTTTCTCGTCTTGATAGCCATCGTGACTCCTTTTTATCTCAGCATTCAACTGCCCATCCTAATAGACGTCAACTCCAGACAGGCGGTTTGTTCTACATGAAAAGATGGCCCCTCGTAAGGAAAAAGCTACGGCAGATCAAGGTCGACTTGACTGAATGCAGTTTTACATTGCAGCATAGCTGATCTAGAAGCTGCAGGATCTGCCTTGATAATCGACTATCTTAGTATGGCATCCTTAATCGCGATGATAGGAAGATTGACTGACTGAATTGACAGAGAGGCAGAAGTCTGTCTAATCCCACAGCCAATCTATACCGTTTTCATGTCACTGACCACCTCCGCTCCACTAGCCGCCCGTACTCGGTACCATTCCCTTCGTGCATAGTGTCGTACACCTAAACGACGAGGCTAATGGGGGGCCTGGCTAATAGGCCAACGATATCTCTGCGAACTTGCATAACAAAGTCACCAAAAGTAAAGTGTCAATGGCTACATAAGGAATATCAAGACGAGATTTGCTAAGGTCACCAAAGCCTATGCCGCAAAGGCTCTCAAAGAACTACATGAGCAGCAGGTCGTTGCAGGGAAAGCTGCCGGTTCGAACTCCGCATTACAACCCTGTAGCCGGCTTTCTGATATCGATCATACAGGCAAACAAATCGTGTATCATACCATTCAAGATCCCAAAGATGCCGCAAGCGTAGAAGACCTCGCCGCAATGGATAAAGAGATAGCAGGACTTCACGAAAGTATTGCTACTGTTAAAGCGAACGAAAAGCTGCTAAGAGCTCATCTCATGGCCGTAAACGCAACACTGTCTACCGCAGACCTTCGGGCTAGCGTCATAGCACTTGAACTCGAGAAGAAGGAGATATTGACCCGATTGGGCCCATTACGTTCGGGGAGCGTCAAGCCCGTATCACCAGAGGAAAAGGCGGAGGTGGACAGAACTTGGAACGAATGGTCAAGGAAGGCTAAGACAAGGAGAAAGATCTGTATGGAATTATGGGCTCACTGTACTGAGGGATTGGAGGGAGAGCAGACGAAGGAGGAGCTATGGGTACGACAGCTCGAATGGCATTTGTTGAATTGCTGCTGACTAGAACGCAATCTAGGAAGAGTTAGGCCTCGAAGCTGACGAGTAATTCAGCCGACGCACTTGGGTGTCGCCGTTTTGCTGATATCAAAGGAGATGTCCCTACAGATATACGAGCGGCTTTTCAGTCTTTGCTCCATATGCTTTTCGTCACATGTCGTGTAACGCAACTCGACCGCTATAATGCAAATCCGGGGAATGCTGTTTCACCTGTCGAACACGCACTTTTCCATGCCCGGATTCTGCGTTGTGGCACATGTCGTACCACGTGCTTGTTCTGTCTGACCACACCGGCGGGTCTCGATCGGTAGATGGAGCAGTACATAGTCCTCGTAGCTCTTATCAGAACACGGTCAACTATCTTCCTGCACGCGTCCACGCGCCCGAGCGTCGAAGTACTGTAGTGATGTAACTGGGAGAGCAAGTCGACCATCGGTCAGATTGATCATCTGCTGCATTCTTGGCGGGCACGCGTGACCATTCTCTCACTGTGGGTGCAGGTTGTCTCAGCTTGACCATTCCATGGCGAGATATTGAATGCAAGTCTACTCTACCTTCTTGTCAAATGTGAGCTTCACCTTCGAAGTTAGAATAATACGGACAGCATGTATGAAAACCAATGTTCCACGATGATAGTAGATACATAGATATAGTACTGGGTGGGGGGGTGAACCACATGGTGAAGGTGTGACATTAATAGCCTTTAACTGCGGTAACCAATCGCAATGGTTCCTGGTACAGTATCTGTTTACTGTATGTAGAAGATCACTTATGGAGTTGGCTTGGCACCCCCCGCGAGCCTATTCACTTACGGAGTACTCGTACTATTCACTTAGATCCTATTCACTAATTGGAACCCTTCCCCCACGACCACGTCAGCCATTAAAAACGTTCTGTTATTTGCTTACACCGCCACTCAAAAACCACATCCCACAAAACACACTTTGTTGTGGTAGAAGTCGTGGTGGGAGCGTATCGGCCCAGGACCCGCCTCTGGAAGATAGCAGCGCCAGCACCAGCACCAGCAGCCATGATGGCCACCTTCCTCCCTCGGCCTGAAGTGCCCTCTAAGGACCTGTCGTCAACCCCCCCGCCAGCTCCAGCCATAACGCACGCCAGCAATGTTCCCCTGGCACACAGGAACGGTCCAAGGATACAGACTCGGGTGCCCACCGATTATCGAGGCAACGACTTTGTCAACGGCAACGGCGCCCTGCCTATTGCCGGACCCCAAGCAAATATGGCCAACGGAGCACCTCGACGAAGAGGCACAATGGGTGCTGGACCTACAGGCTTTGATGGCCCCAGAAGTCCTCCAAATACCAAGAGTATACCTTCCCTCGTCCATAAGAAAGAGCGTGAACACAGGCTGAGATCTGCCGGCTTAGATACCTCACATGTGCCTTGCAAATTCTTCAGATCGGGTCTGTGCCAAGCTGGCAAAGCATGCCCCTTCTCGCACTCTACGGATATCTCAACCGTCGACACGCCTTGCAAATACTTTGCCAAGGTAGGCATATCTGACAAATCTTGGAACTGATATACTGTGCCCCAAAGTACTGACAGTGGACTAGGGAAACTGCAAGTTCGGTGCGAAATGTGCGCTGGCACACATTCTCCCAAACGGACGAAGAGTGAACCGGCCAAATGGACTGGTAGGGGGACATCTCAATCTTGGCGGCAGAGTCGACCCCCAGCCCTTCCATCCTCAAGACTCCGCCTTGGCGAATTCGCTTCTGGCCCAGCAGGCCGGTGGGAATCCATCCACATTCGGTCATCAGTTCTCCCAGTTCCCAGAAAATGGTTACGGCCCACAGATTGGTCTACACGCCAAGGTCTACGAAAACGTTCCTTCGATAGACACCAGCTACACATCACCTCGCGGGTCGGCGTATGGCTCACCACCGGATAATGGTAATGGTCGACTACCAATCTCACCAGTAGCGCATCTCAGTGCTCTGGATGCGCCTTTGCCTGCATCATTTGACAGCCAAGGGATCTCATTCGCGGCCCGACACGGACCAGTCGCTCATTCTGTACCTTCGAAATTCGGCCTCGACTCGCCTCCTTCTTCACTGTCAAAGAAAACTGCCCTACCCTCAGATGCTCTGCGAAATCTCCACGATTCAGCTTTTGGCAGAGAAACACGAGGCCGAGCACCGCTCAACCTAGGCTCGTCCCCTCTAGGCTCCGGAGATGAAGGTCTCGGCCAGCGCCTAATGCACTCCCAACGCATCACCAAACCCAAAACGATGTCCGCCAGCCTCCCTAGGCAGCGAGCTAATGACGACTGGGACGATGGCTTCCTTTTCGGCGGCGAGGAAGACTTCCTCCCTACCAGCCTTCACGACTTACTGACTCCGCAAGAAAAATCGCGTACACTATCACGCTCCGAACAAGACCCCATCGCCTTCCGAGAATCTCTCAGCGGCCTTGGTACTCCGGCCGACTCCAGCAAAGTCGGCTCTCCCGCCACCGCTTCCCCATCCCGCTATGGCGCACTTTTCGCTCGGCAAAGACGCGAAGAAGATGTTGGCAATGCTGACAGAACCTCCGCATTTGGCCATGTCGGCTCTCCCCTCCGCAACTCCTCCCTCCACCCCAACGCGAGCCCCAGCCTCCGAGCGACAAGCTTTGGTCATCCGGTCTCAGGCGACATGTCGCCTTATTTCGCCTCTCCACCCCGTCAATCCTCCATGTCCGTCATCTCGCAGCAACTGTCACGCACGCGCCTCTCCTCGCGCACTGACCCGTCAAACGCCGAAAACCCGAACAGTAGCAACGCCCTTCACCCCGGCTCCGCATCCGCACGACATGCATCTGGCTCTAACGGCCGGCTGGACAGAGCAGCCTCCTCGTCTAGTATTGGCACGAGCAGGATCGATGAAGAGCAAGGCGATTGCGTGTTCTCGATGGAGGTGGAGGAAGACAACCATACGAAGCGGTGGAGTGGCGGGCCCTGGAATGGACAGGGGGGGCGATCGCCTAGATTGGCGCCTATTGGGGGTGGACGAAGCGGTGGTGGTGAGGCAAAAGAGGGGAGGGAGTTTTGGGGATGACTTCGGGCTGGAGAAGGGGGGCGCGATTACACATAATTCGATTTGATAGCTATGGCGTCTTGGAGGCGGAACATATTTCGGTAAAAATTGGGGTTAGGTTTTTTTTTTGGCTCGACGGTGCTTGAGGAGTTTGGGCAACAACTACGGCTGGCTGTGATTGGCTAGAAAACAACAATGGCTGATGCCTGTAGTGGCGATGATGAATATGGGCTTTTTCTTCTTCTGGCAGGCTTAGCGGTAGGGTTTGTACATATGTAGGTTGCTGAGGGGCTTGTGGATAGTTTGGGAGATGGAGAGTACGTAGTTGGTTGGTGTGTGTGGGTGGATAGAGAGATAGGATCTTACACGTGCAATCTTCGAGAAAGGCTTGTGCTTGGAACCGTTACCGAATTTTGAGACGAAGGGTGAGTGTGACGGTGATGAAGATGACTGATTACGATCGATACGCTTCCTCTACATAGCTTCTAGGTCTGGATGCGAAAAACCCCAAGTCCTTACTTACAATCAACAGCAAACACCGTAATCTTACAGCTCATCTCTGATATCCTTTCCGGCCTCCTCGTCCCTCCTTGCCTCCTCCCTCTGCGCCTCATCCTGCACCTGCCCCTTCATCTCCGTCACCACATCAGCCCCCCCATCTCCTCCCTTGCCCTTACCAATCTCCCTCAACACCCCCGCAATCTCCTCGTCATAAACCGTCCACTCCGGCACCTGCCTCCTCGCCCTCTCCAACTTCGGCTCCTTGGTCAATGGATTATTACACAAATCAATCGTCTTCGCCTCGGCCAGACTCTCATCGCTGCACCACGTCTCGCACCATAGCCACTGCTGCGGCAGCGAGTGGATCGGCAGCACCATCTGCATGTGGTTCGGCAGATCCTGGTCGAGGTTCGAGAGGGAATTCGGGTCCGCCGAGAGCTGGTGGTACTGCTGGCGGAGGCGGTCGCCGGCGGCGATTTCGCGGAATTTGCGCAGGTCGACGACGTAGAGAGCGGAGATGTGGTAGGGGAGGCCGCGCAGGAAGGTTTTCCAGTAGCCCTGTTTCCAGAAGCGGAAGCCTTCCATTTCGGTGCGGGAGTCGCACATGGGCGTGAAGCCGTAGGGCGCCCCTTGGAGGTCATGGGTGACGAGGTCGTACATGTCTGTTCGAACGATCTGGTCGGCGTCGACGAAAATGACTTTGTCGAGGTTGAGGGGGAATAAGACGTCGAGAAAGAGGATCTTGTAGCCCCAGATCTCTCGTTGTTTTTCTTTTTGCTCGCGCAGCCAGTGCGGCCATTTGTAGGTCACCAAGGCATAGGAAAAGTTATAATGGCGGGCGAGATAGGGAAGGGACGCTTTGAAGGAGGGAGAGAGGAACTGCTCGATGAACCAGAATTTAACGGTGTGGTTAGTGTGGCGCATGACGCTGACCATCATTATGTTAAGCATGCGCTCGTACAGGTGGCCAGAAGCCACGGAGAAAATATTAATGTCTGCGTTCTTGGGTGGCTGGGGGCCAGTCAGGCCAACGGTGGAGAGCAGGGAGGAGGTGAATTTGGAGGCTTTGCTGAGGTAGTCGAGGGGTGATCCGGGGTTTACGCTTTCTTCGAGAACATCTTCGGTTTCCTGGCCCGGTTTGCGGGAAAGGCGGGGATAGAGCGTTTTCCCTTGAAAAGACATGAGCGCAACTTCCGTACTTTCGTCGCCAGGCTGGGGGCTGTAGCCGTTTTGGCCAGCGCTGTCGATATGGAAGATCTGTTGGCTGCGGCCGGGTTGGAGTTGAATCCTCCAGTAGCCGGGGTTGGCTTTGAATTGGAAGTAGCCGAGATTGGCCATGATAATAGTGTCGGCAAAGTGAGGGTCTTTTTCTGTTCCTAAGAGTAACTGGACTCCGCGAGGGGGTGAACCGGAGCCCGTAGTGACATCCCTAGAATGACCCTCAATCAAGATATTTTCCAACTCATAGACTGCATCAACATCAGAACCATCTTTCAAAGAACTGAGCTTGATGTTGTCGAGGTCGTGGACAGATTCCTTTGGTGCAACCAGCCACGTGGGAGGAACGTCGAGCGCCAAGTTCAGAAGAGCTTCTCTCGGCAGACCTTCAAAGGTTGCTTGCAGGTCACGTAGATCTCCATCTTCGGTGAAAGATGGCTTCGCATCAAGGACGTGGCGATAGAACCTCTTGATAGGAAGCTCCTGCATTCTTTCCTTCGGATTAAGGAACAACTTTAAATGCACTCCACTCAAATCGGAAAGTACTCTGAGCATAGGTATCCACCGCTGGGCGATCTCACTCGTAGGGTCTATGGAAGCGACCAAGTGAATCGAGGCTGTTTCAGGGTCACCAGTGGATATCATTGTGTGGTTGCTCTCCCATTGGTCGAAGACTGTCATTCGCAAAGTAGAGGCGGATTCAAAGATTCCTTCCGGCACATCAGAAATGGTGGACAAGGCAATTAGCGAAGATAGTACAGCGGCATCTAGAGGCGTCTTAACACGGTCCTGGAAACCAAGAGCAGCAAGGGCGCTCTCTGCTGGTTTGAGGCGCTTTGACTGTTCGTATTCGAGCAAGGACTGAAAGTCATTAGAAGTAAAGCCGGTAGTCCTCGGGATGGGCCCAACTAATCGCCCATTTAGCAGCAAACCTTGCTCTCCAGGCCGAAGGTCTATAGCCTTGACTAGCGGTTGCACAGATTGCCACAACTTTTCAGACTCCTCTAGTGTTTCTCGAGAATATTCAAGTTTATCATCGTTTTGGTCTCTGTTCAAAACGGCTTGCAACGCACGAGAGTCAAATTCTCTGGTTTGACCTTTAACAACGTTAGAGAGCGCAACAGACGTTTTAGGCGATGTCGGTGATACAGCATTATGTAGCAGGACTAACTCTACCTCCGGTTGTTGTTTGGTAAATTCAAAAGCCTCGTTAGCTAGTTTCGATCCTTCTTCGGTGTCAAGATCTGCAACTACCAGCAACTGCACGGGGAAGTTCTCTGATGCTTGTTCTCCTAGCAAAAGCGGTAACTTCTTGAGTACTTGACCGTGTTTCTTGGCCAAGCTCCCAACGTCGATGATCGTGATACTACTTTCGTCTTCGGGAACCACTAAAGGATTTCGGTAAGTGGCCGCTTTTTCTAAAAATCGACCAGCTAGCCAGCTGTCTTCAGGTATTATCTCCTCATATACTTCGCGCTGTATAAATCGAAGATCCATATCAATCTTTGAACTCATCGCTTGAAGCCATCCCTCATCTCGGGGCACCACAGCCCCGTTAACAAAGAGCAGTGGCGACTTCCCGTCGGCTCCTAGTCGCTTCAGGTAATTTCGAGACGCCTGTATCATTGCTTGAGAATCGTCCGACTCGAGAATCGACTGGAGTGACAGCGCTTCTCGATCCTTGCGAAGCTTCCGACCTTTGGTGACAGACTCGAAAATGGCCTTGTCAACACTTGTCAATTTCTTGCTCTTAGTAGACTAGAGATCATGGTTAGACAAGCTTGGCCCTCGAAGTGCTGTGTGGTTGACTTACCGCTTCGAGATATGCGAAGACTGCCCCAAGGCCATATGTATCTTGCAGATAATATATGACCAAAGCTTGATCCACAGCAGACTTGGACTTCGGCATGGGCACGATCCCAAATTGAATCGGTACCTTGCGCTTTACGAAAGCTTGCAACGATTCTACAAGGAGTTCTACATCTTTGACGTCGGTCATATCAAGGGGAATCACGACATTATGTATGTCACGTCTGATAGTAGGTAGCTGGCCCGGATACGTGCGTTGTAGAAGCTGTAATAGATCGTTAGTTGGAACCGGTAACATGAGAGGCTTATTACCTACCGCAGAAGAATGGGTTGACCAGCCCTCATATCTCTTGTCCTTTTCAATGTCATTAAGCCAGATGATAACCTTTCCTTTTTCGATCTCATCTCGATAGTCATAGCGCTGTGACTCGCCTTGGGTCTTGCTCTCTGCGATTGCTGGATGTGACAGTAACTGAACCGCTTCTGATCCAGTAAAGCCGAGCTCTTTCACGCTTCCAAGGATACTACGCTCGCGCCGCAACCGCTCTAACAAGGCAAAAGCATCCATCTGCCTGGCTTCAATCTGCCTACCATTCATCCATATGACATTGAACCCTGCGGGCAGGAGAACATCCCTATTCCTGCGATGCTCGGCTGCGAAATCCGTGGAAGTATTACGCTTGGTGATAGCCAAAGAATGTTTGGGGAAATCTTGGGAAACGCTGAGCAAAGTATCAAATGGGTCTTCGCTTGCCATAACAAAACTGGCAGCTTTCAGCCCGAGACCCAGCACCTCCTTGGCGGATAAAGGCTTGAGGTCCGCCAACTCCTCTGTCTCCAAAACAACATCTTGCTGCTCGATCGGCGGCATCTCAGACGCCTCAACCATGTTTTCTCCTCCGCCAGCATCCCTGTCATCAATGACGATATAGTCGGTCCTTTTGAGAGCGAGCTCGATGCCATATCCGTTCACAACCAGAGGTTTGCCTGAAGAGGAAAGAGAAGGTCGGTAGCGGATACGGTAAGATGTATGGCCGCTTCGGGCTGTTTTACTTATTGTCTGGTGGAATTGTCCAAACAAAGGTGACGTGATGTCGGCGTAAAGTATTGAAGAAGGGTGCAAAGGATCAGAGCTTTCACCCAAGATCCGGTCAAACGGCAGTGTATCAGGGCTTCTAGTACATGGTCAGCATTCTGGCTTCCAAGACGATCACGCAAATATACTTTAGCCCTACAACGTCTTGCTGAGCCCTATCCAGGGCAGGCGAGCAATATTGCTTCCCATGGAAGTGTACCCATACTGGACATGCCGCATCCTGCGCTATCATCAACGATGGCTCGACCGATGTGTCGTAGTATTGGTAATGGGCTTCGATCCGGGGGGCTGCGGAATGGATTGAAAGGGCGAATTGTAGAGAGGACACGGCATCCGGGTCTGTGATATGTCCATCATCTTGTACAACCTGTAAGAAAGTTGTGTAGAGTTCGTGGTCTGTACTGCACTCTGCGAACCGCCCCTCTGCTATCTGGTCGAGAAGTGGGAAGTATGAGGTCGAGTTCTCTTCCGCTGCCGTTTCCCTGTCAAAGTTCAGCTGCCATGTCTTTTGCGTGCAGAAATACTGGTAGTCACCAACAGCAGCTCCAGAAGGTAGGGAGAGGAGTTGAAAGAAGCCTGCAAGGCAACGTTGACAGCCGGGCCAGCTGAAACCCGCGCACAGTTCAACGCGCTGGAGATAATTGAAACACACCACAGCTCCCGTAGGGAGAAAGAGAAGAACATGATTAAATTGTAGTCCTAGTCAAGCAGAACAAAGGCTAGTGAAAGATTACATGCAAAGGAAGAGCGCTGTGTTTATCACCGGACAAGCTGAAGCTTCGGGTAAGCTGTGATAATCAAGACATGGTCACAACTCAGAATCGTTGCGGTAAGAACATGCATTTCTAGCTGTAGAGACTGTCAGGCAATTTGATAGACTGGAGCTTGAGAAAGGCCAGATACATAGATATTTAGGCGCATTCAGATCTCCAACGCCGCTAAGCGCCCGCTACCCGCTGTCCGCTACCAAAGGTCTCCCCCTCGTCCCTAAAGTATTCATGTGCTGCTACAGTAATACACCATCTTCCAGCTATCATATCCTACTGCACAGCACCCACTCTGAATGAAAACACTAGTATCGTCTGACTCGATACTTGTTGATATGAGCAGTTTCAAGATCATTATCTCAGGATAGATTTGCAACGGGCATTGAAGGGCCTTCGAGGGATTTATCCAGCCTCAAGTATGGCATTGGTCCTTCGATTCGAATCTGATCTTCCATTCTTCGTTTTACAAACTCTTGAGAACGTCGAGTATTCGTACAGCCAGGTGCAGCTGCTGCACAATACACGCTCGGTCGTGCACAATACTCGCAGTTTCCTAGCAGTGCAGCTTGTGAGCATCTGTTGAGAACATTGTAGGCGAAATCCGGATGATCTGTCAACAACCCGCGGAATGCATCATGTGTCATCAGTACGGTAAGGTTCTTGAAGACGAAACTGGTGATGATTGACCGAATGTCGACATCTCCTGGACGTGTCGACTCGGAGCATCCGCAGCTGTCCAATTAGCTCCGTTGATGGCACACAGAGCTTGTCGGAACTTCAGAGCTGAAGTTTCCTTCAGTCCTTGCACGTCTTACTTCTCTGCCATTGCATGCATCTCAATCGGCAGCAGCAGCAACGCAGAAGTTGAATTGTCGGGTGGGCCGCTATGAGTCTGGCCTTCTTCGTTCACATGAACTTTACCGTCATAATCTAAGCAGTAAAGATAATCCATCATCTTCTGCACTAGACATGGATGGTCCTCTTTTAACTCGATTTTTGCTGTGTCTCCTTCCTATGACTGGCTTAGTCGTGACTTGGGCGAACAGAGAGCTCGAAATGCTTACTGTGAAGCCCTTCTTGCAAGCAGCCTCGAAGAATTTGGACCGTGGACAAATCACAGCCTGATGCGCTCTAAATAATGATGTGCCGCAGATGATGGTAATATCTGAGTATTGTCCAGACTTCAAGATCCTACAAAGAATGTCAATAGAGTGGTTGTATGTGTGGTTCACTAGTCATACTCGGACATGCCACCTTGAACTCTCTTTAGGTGATCAATTTCTATTCTCAACAACGTATTAGACTCCTCCATAGCTACTTCCTCGTGTTGTGTAGTTGGTTTGTTGTACAGCTGTGGGAAGGCGTCTCCTAGGAGGGTCCGAAGATGTCTCTCTATAGATCGTTCCATATGTCTTTCCATATTTCTTTATGCGTTTTGTTTGCACCTAGTGTAATTGGCAAGGACCAAGGACAATTTATATAGCTTTGGAGACTTTACTCATACGGGCAGTCACCATGAGACATTCACACAAACTTCCATTAAACCACAGCTTTATATGTACAGCATCAGCTCTCAAAGACTCAGTCATTGCGGATCTTTGTTCACTGGAAGTGGACCCATATGTCGTTGTTCTGCCCTTGTGATCGCACTCATCACTTCATTCTATTATTTAACAGAGCCATATTCACGTCCGTCAACGCATCAAAGGAGAAAGATCTCGTGGTTTAAACTTATCTATAGCGAATATGTGCATTCCAGGGTCAAGCAAATCAAAACCAGCGACTAATATATGCCATTCCAAGCCCCATGCTTCAGACGTTGGCGCATGGCTCGCGGAGAGGGCTGAAGCGCCATCAATACAATGATGAAGGAGCGTGCAAACGCACCAGATATCACCATCATTTTCCATATATTACGGAATTCAAGACACAGAGAAGTCTGAGAGGTCTTGCTTCTTAGTATCTCAACAGCAGTGCTGTGAGCTTAAGATGCAATGCCACCATCTTCTAACAAAAGTACCAAGAGTAAAGTGTACAACCTCACTATATGCAAATGCGAGAAGCGTCATCATCTTCAGGAATTCACTATATATACCAAACTAGACCTCAAACAAATGCATAAACCTCCTCTACAGCACAGCACGCGCCACACAAACCAGGGGAAAACACCGCCTAAAAACTCATAGGCAACAAAACATGTGATGCAGCACGCATAACTGTAGGGACCACTAAAACGACCGCCAGACGGCTCCTGCAACGTCCACCGAAGCCTACCCATTCACACGAAACTCCCTCTGAAAGAAATCTCCATTCTACTCTCCAGACCCAACGCCACACTCGCAACAATAGCTATTCCTTCAAAACTGAGTTCAAGCGAGTCCTGGCTTTTTTTCCTCCACGAATCACGCCCAAAAAAAAGAAAACATTTAGCTCAACGCCTCACAAGTGCTATGTATAAGATAGGATCCAGGATTCCAAAACCCAGAAATAATCGAAAGCAGATTGCTTGTTTACGGGGCATAATGGAAGAGTAACCCTGATCGTTCTATCGGTTGCTTAAACCCTATCGCTATCCCCAGGGTCCCAAACCCCTCCCCATGTGCAACAAAATCTATTCTTGCATGTCAAACCCTATCCAAACCTCGTGTGCCCTCTTAATTGTAACGCCACGTATAACGTCCGTTGTGTCTTACATGGTGCATGTATGGAAGTTGTGTGAGATCATAGATTTCCCGACTGAACTTAAGCTTTAGGAGTTTACAACTTTCATGCCAATACATTTAGAGTATACAGACAGTACAAATCAGGCTGTTCCTCTTCGAAAAACAGGCCGTTTCTCTCATACTCTCATACTAAGTATATGTAAAAGAAGTAAAAGGGGCCTAGGGAAAACATTGCATCATACCAGCATGACCTAGAGAATAATGCCCTCATCTCGTCATGGAAACCGTTTTCCGTCCGATGCCCGAGACCCGACGCCCAGTGTGCTCCTTCGCTCGATCGCTATCATTTACGAATCACATAAAGTTAAAACATACCCTGCCACAATCCTACCCAACCCCGGGGTCATATCTCGTAGCTCCGAGTTTTCGTATCCCGGATTGGTGGCATTCTATTCTCCTTGTCTCGAGTAGCTTCTAAGATCATGCGTTGGCGTTGTAAGTCGTCTATCTCGAAGGAGAGGTTATCGCTGCCGGTCCGTGCATGCTTCGCTCGTGACCCGCCTATTGAACTTGTGGATTTCATCTTTTTGAGCGTGCGGTCTTTTTTCAGCGAAGTCTCGGGTCTGGGCGGCAAGTCAGTGACGTCTTTGCGTATTTCTTTAACGTCGTTCCGGGTCCGAAGATTTCGAAACTCCCGAGCGATCTTCTCCAGGGTAGTTCCCTTTTTCTTATTCGGCGACTTTGGCACAAGCATGGGTGGCTGTGGTGGAGCTGTTGTTGGGGAGGCAGGAAGAGGTTTGTTGTTATATTTACTGCCTGTGCTACTACTGGTTGATGGACGATCCCCAGTCGCGAAGCTGACACCTGAATCAGCTCGTCGGTCATGGCGACGGTATTCTTCACTGCAGGGATTTAAGCTGTCAGGGCTGTTGACTTCGAGGCATTCCTCGATAACGCCATTGACGGTGCGGAGGTATTTATCAACCGTGTCTCGGACCACTGCCCAGCCATTGGCGTCTTCAGGTCGCTGTCCTTGGTGTTCGAGGTTCTTGAGTATGCTCTTGCCATTCTTCTCGACACCTTGTATGTATCTGAAGAATGCGTTACGTTGTGAAGTGAGGATTGTAGTGGTTAATTGGCGGGTTGGTGGAGTGGCGGTGGTTGGAGGATAGAGAGTATTCAGCATAGCTATACTGTTGTTCTTGTTGAAAGGTTCGAGCCGCATTTCGTTGATGAGGGTCTATCAAGTGCCTGTGTCAGCTAGAAGACCGCTTTGAGAAGTAAAGCCATCCAGGGCTTATTACCCATCGACGAAGACCCAGATATACTTGTGTATAGAGTGCCTCGACCTTTCTTTCCTTATCCTGCAATTGCGATACCCATTCCCGCACCCTTGGATTGTTTATCTTCATGTCGTCCCCTGTCTGTACTAGTGACTCTTTGTCTACACCAAGTCTTTGCAAGACTGAAGTAAGCTCCCGCTTCCTTCTATTCTCCAGGTCCTTTAGGTAGTCTAAAGCTGTCAACGCCTGCGTGAAGTCAACGAGGCAAAGGTCGGCAGTAAAGCAACGGCGAACGAAGGATGTTATGAATGACGGTGGTAAAGAGAATGGCTGCGAAGGCAATTGGCTGATGTGTGTCATGAGACATGACTTGAAGTGCTCTGTGGCGCCGTGAGCTGCAAGTTGTTGCTGTTGGTCAGGTGGGAAATTCGGAGAATCCGGAGAGCTTTCGGGGCTTGATCCAGCGGAATTAGATAGAGATGGAGTATCCGAACGGGTTGACTGTCGAGGAGGGTATGGTTGTGCTTGCGGGGTCGAGTTGAGTGTATACATTGTTCGCAGAGGGATTTCGTAACTGCCTGGGTAGGCCAGTAGGTGCTCAAGGATCCATGGGAAGGCGGAGCCATCCGTTGACGGTGACGAGGATGGGCTAGACATAGTGAAAGGTGTTTTTATTTGGAAGCCGAGGGGTGCAACGAGATTGTATGAGGGCGTTATGCGGCGTCGTGGGGTATGGGGCGTAGAAGCAGGCAGAGCGAGAAAGGGTCCCCACCGATGACTGTTTCACAGCTGCATGCTCGAGAAGCAAGACGATACTGGAGATATCCAACTCTTAATGTTGTTGTGCTGGGCCTTTGTTTGGGTAGTGACTATGGAAGCGCTGGTTGCCATGCGGAAATCTTATCCATTCACTCTTTAATCTTATCGATAGAGAAAAAGCCAAGAATCTGCCTTTCGAACTGTGGATTATCGTATGATATCAAAAGACTTGTGGTCTGGCGGGACGATAATTGTGAGACAAGACAGATACAGCCTTGTTCGTTGTGGCTGCAATAATAGCAAACGATCGATGGTGGAGCAATCGGGACTTCCGAGACAACTCGAGGAGTCCAGCGGTTTCGGTGCTAGAACTACTACGAGAGGCGGGATGGAAATGTGACTCGAGAGTCGAGAACGATGTGTGGTTTTCCCGAGGCACAGGTATGGACTCGAAGCTGTTGTCGGTATGATTGCGGCGAGATTGCTCGATGGAGGAGGTGGTTATTGAGTGAGAGGGCCAATAACCATTCGTCTATTGGGTTGAGCCGGAGAGAGAGTAAAACATTACTTTACCATTGCCAATAGCTGGTCCGTAGTAATAGTACGAGTACTCCGGATCAAATATAAGTCAGGTCTAAGATTCAATAACGACAGACAGCAGTATAGTGTAATTATTATGTTTTCTGGCTTGTTATACAATAATATCTAATAACGAAGGAAGAAAGAGTCTCCTTTTGTGACATGATTCCCCTCATCCTTCAGCTTACTTTACTTCCACCCGGACCTTGCAAAAAGTTACACGAAATTCCTTACAACCCTTCCGCTCCACCAACGAAAACTCAAGGATCCACATTGCAGCGCGTCGCATTATTCGTACAACGACCCTTACAACTTCACACGCATTAATGGTCAGAATTGGCCGTCTGCATCCTCCTCTCAGGAGCTAAAGAGTTGTAGTGAGTACGAGTACAAAGCTTTTGCTGGCCTAGTAGTCTGCTCTCCAGGTACCTTACCTGATCCTTGGATCGCTATCAAGCACGCATTTATCGCGTGCCCGCAGCCCGTCCCCATGTCACTGGTGCGTGTCGAGGCCATTTCCTAGGACGCCAGGGCCACTTACAGGGTTTAACAGAAGAGAAACGCTTCCGTTGCCTCAACGCGTCTGCAACTTAGGACCTGAGCCATGGGAAAGGTCACTCCAGCCATGGAAAACTGGGGGGTAGTGTCATATTCGGACGGCCTAGAAGCAGACTTCAAACGCACCATGCTGTAAAGTCTTCAGGATGAACGGCAGAATCTCGAGTTGATAATCCAGCTTCACCAACCATCCTTAGTCTGTGGTCACATTGGTGCGCGTTTCCGCCGATTCCTTTCTTTTGCGCGTATAAGCCCAAGCCAAGTCTGATCTCTCTTCTTATTTTCCTCACTTCATGACGATCTACATGCATACGGCAAGTGTCGCATGTATGCGACACTGCATACGGAGCATGACGAGCTATGTTCTCGGAATGCCAAGACCAAGCCACACTGTAATTTACATGTAATCTAGTATTAGTGCTTGGAGATAGATAAGTTCGATAATACCGATTTGGAACTCAAACCTTTCATTTGCCTATCAATTATCATCATCTACCTCCTCTATCACCTCTACCTCTTCTACCTCTACATCAGGCTCATCTGCCTGATTTATAGACTTCTTCACGTCGTCGTCGCCGGACCTAAATCCTGCTTTTCGACGTGCATAACGTTTCTTTCGCTTCTCCGAGTTATATGGACGAATAACACTATTCTCAGCTCTCTCTTCTCTATATTCATTGTCTCCCTTTAGTGAGACGAAGCAAATGAGATAAAGATAAAATTGCTAGAAAGTAGGAGGGGAAAGATGTACATCGCTACTATTCTATCTATAAAAATCAGGAAATCATCCCCGGACGCTAATACTAGATTACATGTAAATTACAGTGTGGCTTGGTCTTGGCATTCCGAGAACATAGCTCGTCATGCTCCGTAGAGCGATCAAAAGAGCTTCCAAAGACCCGTCTCTCTCCATGCGCAGCGTGGCTTGCTTGCAGCTAGCTGCATCCTGACGCTCCCATATTATACGAATATGAACTTCGATATTACTTTAGGTCGTTCAATTCTAGCTGAGTTAGCAAAAAGCCTGTGGGAGTTCACTAACTTTCACATAAGGCCATGCGGCCCCGTCCTTCGGGAGCCACCGAGACATGTCCTAGACAATCCAGCCAAAAATAAAAGCTGTGCCTCGCATACCCGCTTTCGATAATAAGACATCCCGTTCACATCACTACAGCTTCGGCCGAACGAGGGGAAGTTGTAGGCTTACTTCTCCACATCAATATCAGATTAAGCCCGACGCTGGATAGTCCCCACCCGCCAGGTCTTGAGCCATTAACTAGTACAGTCTGTTCAAGACATAAAAGCAAGATGTCGCCCATTCTTTAGAGCTTCTCTGTCGGAATATCCTCGTAAGGCTTACCGGACCTGAGAGCTGGCAGGCTCACAAGGCCAAACAGCTATCGAAAGCCTTTTGAGACACGAGTATGTCGGGTCAGTGGGGTCAGTGTCGGGTTATGGGATTGCCTGTCTCTCCGTACTCGAATTGCCACATTTGGATGATGCCTGCGCAAAGCCGAATCTCCTATCCAAGCCAATCCTAGATCAGCCTTACAGTCGAGATACTATACCCTGAATTGAGGCTTAGATTGGTGCATACCTCAGACAGTGTGGTGCGTAAGTTGAGCCTGCTCTGAGAACGGGCCTACTTCTACATAGTACAGGTAGATTCTTTTTCCTGCCGTAAAGTTCCTAATCGCCTATGTTCTGCGTTGTTGTTGCTGGTCTGCACAAAGCAGAACGCTTTATTCACTCATGCTGGACACAAATCACTGGATACGCTAGATCCTTGCCCCCAAACTAGCTACTCGTACCCTCATCAACGAAGATTGCAACTGGGGGACGCCTCTCAGTCTTAGTTGCTCAGGACTTGGTATTATAACACGAGCACTCACTATTGGATCCGCATGAATCTTTCCGAGGGCTTAGGGCAGCGCAAGCGAACCAGGTCACAAGTATTAATTTCGTCACGCGTTCCAGAGTTTCATTTCTCCTAAAGGTCTCCGAACTTTGCGGGAAATCGTTGGAATACGAGTAGCTCGGAATTTGATTTTCAAGCATCTTGCAACACTCAATTTGCCCCAGATCTGCTGCATTGACAACGCCGAAGAATTCGACGCGGTCCAAGCAGCGTCAATTACCACTGACATCTAGTTCTACAGCGAGACCAGCGTCTTGCGATAGTCCATGAACAGTTGTCTCGTTCGGTGAGGACCCGATATTTGCAATATAAAGATCCTGTTTGGCAAGACTAAGACCATAGCATGTCAACGTCCAGTTCCACCTCTGACTTAATTGAATGAGGCCTCAGACTCCTCGATAACATTGAAAATGTCACGAGATTTGAGAGATGATATATATTTCGTAAGGAGGGTCGGTAAGATCGTGAACGATATGTTATTTGTGCACGTTGAGGGAACTTCTTGATATGGCGATGTAGATAGCGAGACCTCTGCGAGACCAAGTGTGCGACTTGAATTTGGAAGCTCGTCATCTTTTTTTTCGATTCTTCAAAGTCTGGCAACTATCTAATCCTGTCTATGGTTCCTCCGTGATTCATCAACATCCAACGTTGTAGCCGCTTTGTCCGATTGAATGAACATTCGCCTAGATCGTCATCATGGTGAATACACTGAAATGAGAACCTTTTTGCTCATGTCCGCTGTCAACTAGAAATGGCACCACTGGGAAACACCCAAGTATATTCGCGACTGAACACCACTTAACCTTAACATAATCTCGAGTTTTGGAGGTTGATTTTTCCACCTCTTAGCCCATCATGAGCCATCAATCAATCCCAAAGCGTCTGGACTTCGTCACACTAGATGTCTTCACCACCGAGCGATTTAAAGGCAACCCATTGGCAATCGTCAAAGTCCCCAGGAACTCCGATTTAACAAACCAGAACAAACAGCAACTCATTGCCCGTGAATTTAACTTTTCAGAGACGGTCTTTCTACATGAGCGTGAGGAGGGAATATCTACATGGAAGATTGACATCTTCACCACGACTGCGGAGTTACCCTTTGCAGGCCATCCGACCGTTGGGACTCTCTGCTACATTGGATCAACCTTGGATTCACCTACGCAGGAGTTGATGCTTTCAACCAAGGCTGGCCCTATTGCAGCACGGTATGATAGTGTGACGCAGTTGGCCGAGGCAGAGATACCGCACAATGTCAGAATTCATCAGTCTACTGTGAGTTGGCAGCAGGTGGTAGAATCTCAACCATCTTTGCCGCAAGTCAGTGATGGGAAAGAAAACTGCATATGGGAGCAGTGGATCTACAGTGGTCGTGATTATTCGGATACCACTTTCCCAGTGGTGTCTATTGTGAAGGGCATGACATTCGTTCTTGTTGGATTTCCCAGCGGAAATTTTCTTCATGAAATTGAAAAAAGTAAACTAGCCATCAACCAGGATAAATCCGAGTTGGACCGTGGATGGTCGCCATCATTCGTCGCTCCTTACTTCTATCACAGAAGCTGGATTAGGTCTAATGAGATCACAAGGATTGAGGCACGTATGATTGATCCAGAGATGGGAGAGGATCCAGCCACCGGAAGTGCTGCATGCGCTCTTGGCTCTTATCTTGCTCTTCAAGGTGGCGAAGCTGGAAAGACTTACCGCTACGAAATCGATCAGGGAGTCAATATGGACCGTGATAGTCGGATCGGGGTGACGGTAACGTTAGATGAGAGTGGAAAAAGAGTCAAGCGAGTGCTGTTGGCTGGAAGTGCAGTCCTTGTCACACAAGGCACCATCAATATCTGAGGGACTATTGCGCAGCCCAGCTATAGCAGTTGAGGGCGGCACTATCAGTAGGCTGAAATCCCAAAGGGAGAGAGTGTGATCTCCATATTGGAGTAGTCTATGTAGAATTCACATGCACCTGGAAAATTGCCGCACAGGAAAAGCAATACCTTTACTCACTCCTAGGCTTCTCGAGATGTCTGGTCTCGCCATACTCGATTAAGCTTACGACGTTGGTTAGTTGAGACACGTGAGAGCGATAAAGCCGTACCTCACAGTACACTACAATGATGAGTGATCTTTTGAGCAAACCTCCGGATCCATGCAGGGGCTATTACACAGCAGAAAGTGAACCTCATGCAAATTCGACTGGAGGAGTTTGCTCATGGTATTGGTATTTAATGCTTGGCGCGCTCGGTTAGTATCATACATGATACAGTAATTCTGTGGAGCAAGTCGGCGCTAATTAAGCGACATGGTTGGCCCAAACACGAACTGCTTCAGACTTCTCTTCCTCTCTCAAATCAATCGTCTCTCCCTTCCTCATCACAGTTTCAACTCCATAATGCCATTAACGCAGCAGCAATTCGTGACTTTTGATTGTCGCTATGCACAAATCTAATTGCCAACCTTGGCCTTGAGACGCTTCCTGCTCCACAGTATTCATGACCCGCGCAGGAAAGCAATGCCGTCAGCGTCTACTTTTCGTCTTTGCATTGTTGATGCTCCTTCATCTCAGACCTGCCAAGATGTCATATAGAGACGCCAAGTATCTTGAAGGATATTTCTTGTTCTACAAGCCTGAGTGTCCAATCCACTTCTACATTGGTTGAATCAACCTGCTAGAGGGCCTCCTTTCTTTTACTTTCGACCCTCTATTCATCTGCTTCTGCATACGTTGATCGTGTGACTTCTACTATCCTTAATCAGTCTATCAATTGCCTTTTTTTCAATAAACAAGTAATTCTCCAGCACCTTCGAAGCTGCCAACATCATCATGATTTACAATAGACTTCTCGTGGCTCTGGCCATTGCTTCGTCATTCGCTGGCGTTGCCCTTGGTGACCCTCGTGGCAGACAAGGTGGAACAGGGGGGGCCAACCAGGCCTCAGCATCGTCCTCTGCAGCAGCTGCAGCATCAACTGCCGCTACCGGGACCCAGGCACAAGTTCAGGGTGGAGGATCCCAAGCTGTGCTTAACCCGGCAAACATCCAGTCGGGAAGCGCAGCGGATGGTCAAGGACAAGCGAGCGGCGTAGCAGCCGGCCAGGCTGCGTCTGCTACGTGAGTAGCCTTGAGCCTTCTAACCACTGACGCCTGCTTATTCCTCCCAGTGACCCAGCCAACTTCATCAATTTTTGTACAGGCAAGACCCTCACAAATGGCGCTCAAGTCAAAGGAGGATCATGTAATGGAATCCGTAAGACTCTCCCACAGCTTCATCGTCCCAATTAGTAACATTGCAACCAGCAATGGGCGACATCCCTGCCACCACAAACATGGTCTCCACCATCATCACCAACCCCGCCCCCGGCCAAGCCCTAGCCGCAAACACCGACTTCAACGTAAATCTTCAAGTCGCTAACCTCAACGCTGGGGTCTTCACAAACCCAACCGTGACTTACTACACCGCACCCCAAGCTCTCAAAAACGGCAACATCGTCGGCCACGTGCACGTAACCATTCAAACCCTCGGCGCCAACCTAGCCCCCGCAGTCGCACCCGACGCCACGAAATTCGTATTTTTCAAAGGCATCGACGACGCGGGTGACGGAAAAGGCGGCTTGGCGGCCTTGGTCAAGGGCGGTCTCCCAGCTGGAAACTACCGCGTCTGCACCATGTCGGCGGCTGCCAACCATCAACCCGTCGCTATGCCCGTCGCCCAGTAAGTTCCCCCATCCCCATCCCCATCCCACAACCTCCCCGTGACGAACCCAATCTAACCCAAACCCCCCAGACGCGGCGCCCAAGACGACTGCACTAAATTCACTGTCGGCGGCGGAGGTGGAGGCGGAGGTGGAGCCAAAGCTGGAGGCGGAGGCAAAGCCACTCCTGCTAAAGGCGGCTCCGCCAACCCCACCGGCGCGGCTGGTGCCGCTTCACCATCGACAGCTGCCGCTGGTGGTGGCGCTCAAGGCGGCAATGGACAACAGGGCCAGCAGCAGGGCCAGCAGCAGAGCCAGCAGCAGGGTCAGCAGCAGGGTCAGCAGCAGGGTCAGCAGCAGGGTCAGCAGCAGGGTCAGCAGCAGGGTCAGCAGCAGGGAGGGCAGAGGCGGGGGAGGAGGTATGGGTTCCCGAGCTATCCGTTTGAGGAGAGGGCGTATATTGTCTGAGTGAGGGTTTGGGGCTTAAAAGGGCGCAGGAGAAGTGCTTGTGGGATTAGTGCATTGGGGGTTGACTGGTGTTAGGGGCGGGGCCTCTTGGGTGGGGGTTGTGTGTTTTCATTTCTTTTGTTAGATGTGTGTGTGAGGAATTAGGTTGTAGAAAATAATCGAAACGGTTACTTCTAAGGTTCTCTAGGACCGTTTGTTTGAACCTGGTTTTCATTCAATCTAATTTGTTTTTCTGTGCACGTTCTAGTCTTGTCCCTGTTTCAGTCATCCCTTTTTTCCATCTATGTCATCATGCACTTTATCCACTGGTTTCCTCTTCTGTGGATTAGGAACTTTAGGGATCATCCTTGAAAACTAACACTGGTAGCCCCTATACTCCTTGTATCCATTTCGTTCACTGCATGCACTCTTTCTCTGTTTGGTGGATGAGCGACACACGGGATTTCTCTGAGAAATTGAGACTTGTAGTAGACCACCTCCTCATTTCAAGCTGTTTTGACTTCTTACCATTGTCCACTACCCGAAAGTGACGATCGGAGGACCCGCCCTCTTTAATCCATGTCTTCATGTACCCATCCACGCCTTCCTGTACCCCATCCACCATCTGTCTATCATGTGGATGGGTAATCCAAAGAAACCTCCGCGGATAACAACACTTGGAGGTCACATCCTCCCTCTGTCTATGCCATCATCCACACTATCCGATATTTTCTCGTTTTACGGATGAGAAGCATGTGGAGAACTGGTGCGCAAAAGGTTGTTTGAGGCTGTTATCGGCTCAGGAGATTGTGCTTTTTGGTGTTCCAGAAGCGGGCAATGGTTGACCTTTAGCCAAGTCCCGCGACAACCCTCGTAGGTGCAGGAGCAAGTCAAGCTCAGGTTCTATGATATTTATCCCACTCGCCCTTGCGGCAGCATAAGTACTTATGTTCAGTTTCCATTCTCTGGATTTTTCGTAAGAGCAGAATTCCTGCACAAAGTCGAGTTGGCATGCTAGGAGAAGGATATTACAGGTCTTGCGAAGCTGCGTCAAGGGTTCTACCACCTGGAACAGTTGCTCCCAGTGTTCCTACGCAAAGTCGCAGTCGGGGAGATTCACCTGGATACTCTTTGTGGCTCCCTGTTCCTGAAGAGCTTCCACCATCTCGAAGAAGAAGTTTCGGATTTTCTGTAGTCGCTCCTCAATGCATTCGTTTTCACAATTACTCATGTAGAGACCGATATTCGGAAGCCGCAATTTCATAAAGACGGACATGCTGCGGCAACTTGGTGCGCGATCGTCGCAAGGCAACAACTCCCACTCTTGAGTAGGTTTGAGCGTTTCGCTTACGCAGATGGGAATCGTATAGCTGTGGTCGTTGTCGCAGCTGGCGGGTATGCTCGACGACTAACAAGAAGAATCTCGAAATATATTGGGAACTTGTATTCTGAATCATCGTTGTATTTTGCCAATCTCAGATTCCAGTCATAGATGTCTTGCGTAAAGTACGAGGTGCAGATTTGATTACGAAATTCTCCTGGTAAAGATAAGAATACAAATGGTCCTGAAATTTTTGATTTCTTCGCTGGATCACTATGAACGATATCCATGATGAACGACATAGACACAAGACCAAGAAAGGCAATTCTGTTGCGCAGAGTGCGTGTTGAAAAGTAAGGTTGAGAGCGTAGACTCTCAAGTTGATTTGAACATAAAGCACGAGAGGAAGAGGCCGCGTAGTGAAGAAGAAAATGGCGATTGCTATACAAGATTTCGTCACATGTGGGGTGAAGAGCAATAAGGAGGCCGTGAATCGCAGGTATTACGAATTTAGTAATTGAAAGTGTTGACTTCACTGTTAAGAGAGACTGATAAGTCACACTCACGATGGTGTTAGTATCAAGACGTTCTGGTTGGCCTGAAGAAGATAGTGTGTAGAGAACTGCAAGACCCAAGCATTGTACAGAAAGCCTCCACGGCGAAGGCCTTGGCATGGTAAGTTTGTATGCATTTGCTCTACAATGTCACCAGAACATTGCTAGAGCTTATCTGATTAGTGGTACCATCTGTACCTAGACTCATCAATGTTCGCTCCTAAGTTGTAATTTGTTGAAGCAGAAGCGATTTGGTCCTTACACCCGTATCGAGCCTAGCGCGGAGACGACCATCATATGAACCGGCGCAATAGTACCCTAACAAGCAGTCACAATAGTGACGATATGGTCACGTTCAACGTCAGTGAGCAATGAAGACACTGGGTGCTGAGATAAAATTCGACAGCGCGGCAATCAAAAGCTCGCAATGGGCTCAGCGTCGCCATATTCGGATTCTTTGGGGCCGCCTTTGCTTTCCACAGCACGAACACCACCCAAGGCGATTGGAGATCTCAACGTAAAGCATGTTGTTCTAGGAGACCTTCTGTTCAAAACATGGTACCCCTCCTTCTATCCAGAAGAGCTTGTTAGTAGAGATCTAGAAAGGCTGTATGTCTGCCAAGGTTGTTTCAAATACTCGAAGGAGCTTATGCCTTTTCTGACGCATGTCGTTCGTACCTCTCGCGTGATACTTCGAAGCGATTGTCTGGTGCGCTGATGTTATTCATCAGAGACTCTGCGCTTCAACGCATGCATCTCCACCTGGGAAAATCATATACACTACAGACACGTACGCGATCTACGAAGTTGACGGCGAGGAGCACCAGGTCAGCTCTCAAACCATGCCTGGTTGCAATGGGAAAGCCTGAGCTAAGCCATATTGTAGCTCTTTGCACAGAACCTCTCTCTCTTCGCGAAGCTCTTCCTTGATAACAAATCCGTCTTCTTCGACGTGGTATCCTTCAACTACTACCTCTTAGTCCACATACCTCCCCCTACCAACGATCTGCCCCAGCAGTCACCCCAGATTGTTGGTTTCTTCAGCAAAGAGAAGATGAGCTGGGACAACAACAATCTAGCTTGCATTCTCATATTCCCGCCTTGGCAACGTAAAGGCCTCGGTAAAATTCTCATGGGAGTAAGCTACGAGCTTAGTAAACGCGAAGGTCGTATTGGTGGGCCAGAAAAGCCGTTAAGTGAGCTTGGGAAGAAAGCGTATATCACGTTCTGGGAAGCGAGGATTACCAATGCTATCCTTCGCATGAGAACAAAAACGACAATGACCGTAAGAGAAATTGCGGAAGCGTGTTGGGTTTTACCGGAGGATGTGATTGTGGTTCTCCAAGAGATGGATATAATAGCGCCGAATAAGAAAGTAAATGGCAGTGTAGTGATAAGTAAGGCAAGGGTAAGAGAGTGGGTGAGTACTAATAATTTAGACCCAACACCACCGATTGATGAGAAGGGTTTCTTGGAGGGGTGGACATCTGGAGAGGGACAAAACGGACATCTATAAAACACCATCTTCCATGGTCCTCGATGGACGAATGCTGGAATGTTTGACCGCAGTGCTTGAACTCTTTCAGGATATACTACCACAGCCGAGCAACTCACATCCAACCCTCCATATTCATAAAACAGTACGGCTCAATACATATCATCTGGGCTTTTTTCTAGATGTAAGCACAGCTCCTCGCAGATCACTTGTCAACAGGTGTATGGTGTCTTTGCGATTTAGTGACTGTCCACAATCTGCCAACCTTCTTGGGATGTACATATTCCAAATATCTTTGTTAAGACCAAACACGTATGGTTCTCACTATTTCCACATCTCTTCCCTTATTCGTTCCGGGTCTTAACACCAAAAGGCCTTACAGACCTGCCCTACACTACTAAAGTGTCTAATCCAGACGAACTACTTTCATTCAATCCACAACCTCTTTTCCAGCAGATCAGCCTGTAAAATGCATCGTCTAAACATGTAAGCCATGAGAACAAGTTTTCTTCCTTGATTTGTCCTTTCTTAAGAAACGCTTCGCCATGCTGACTACCACCAGGTTACATGTTTTAGTCGCGTAGAGTTAGAGAAGTTTTCTACGTAAAATTAAACATCCGCATCGGCACTTTAAGGAATTCTACTTAGGCTCTAGAGCGATATGTCTTCACCGTGGTCTACCACTGCAGTCCGAAGTGACTACTCACTTGATTTGCAACCTTTGCGCTGCATTATAGAGTCTAATATGCCGACTCTCGACGGTCGTCCGGGACGCAGAGGGTCTAAGGCCAACTGCGTCTTGGCTGCCTCTCAGCAACAGCTTCTTGGCGGCTTGAGCAAGTGAGTTTCTCCAAGCGCCTGCGCTGTTCGTAGTTGATCTAGGGTTTAGTGCTCTTGAGTCTGGGAAATACCAAGACTTAATAATTGGCTGCAAGGATCGTCAGTGGAAGGTGCATCGCGTCGTAATGTGTACGCGCTCGAAGTTCTTTGAGAAGGCTTGCGAGGGTAACTTTAAGGTATGAAAAAAGTTCCATTACTGTGAGATCGGACACGCAATCAAGTTAATACAGCTTTAGGAGGGCATACTTCGATACATCAATCTAGAAGACGAAGATCCTGAGCTTATTGAGAAAATGCTGCTTTACCTCTACAAATCCGACTATCCGGACGACGTTGGCTTGTATGAGCCGCTCATTCTCAACGCCAGCATGTATGCTCTAGCCGACAGATACGACATTGAGCACTTGAAAACCCTAGCGAAGGAGAAGTTTTTGGACCTCGTCAATAGACATGCCATCGACGATACCTTCACTGGCGCAGTCTACGTCGTCTACAATTCGACATTACCATCAGACCGTGGCCTTCGTGACTGTATCGCTCCAAAGATGAGAAAGAACTGGGTCGCGCTGCGAAAAAATGATACATTCATGGACGTTGTGAAATCTAACGGTGATATCGCAATCGATATGGTTGATACGTGGGCAGCCAGCAACGACAATTATGTCAGCAATCGTGCGTCGATGCCGGGAATGGTCAAGCAAGGGATGTTCTGTCCTGTTTGCAATGATTTGCGAATGACCGAGCCCTGGTTCCGCGGCATTCGGTGCTCAGTGTGTCATACAAGCCGCAGCAGAGTGAGGAAGTGGTTCAATCTTAGGTGGTAAGCTATTGAATCTGTACTGGTGATATACACAGTCCAGGAGTAGTATTTCGGGGTGCCAGATACGTATCGGCTAGATTGTCATTATTATGGCCATTCAGCGTCAGTGGGATTACTGTACTTGCACAGATCTTCTAGAAAATTCTAATGTGCGGCCGTATTAAGCTTCTAATAGATCCTAGGAACCAGTCGTGCCTGTGAACCATGCCGTCTTCTCTCAAACTTCTCCAACGGTTCACCAGGGCGGATCAAAAGTAAGGAAACAACGACCGATAGCCTGCCACCCCAGGTTAGTAATCAGCCTAGGTGACAGTTTCGGTACGGAATTGAGTAATTCTATATGTTCCCTGGCCCAGCTCTTCTCATCGCACAAGCTTTGCATTTGAACCCGGTTCAACGATTGTACGATACTATTTCAAGACAACAACGAATCTATTTACCTATTCAGGTATCTCCGTGAATGCAAATTGTGGCTTGCCGACTTCCTGCAACCCCCGGGTGGTTCACACATAGCCATCGACCTGTCCATTTGTGCCAACAGCCGGCAGCCACTTGTTCGAGGAATCTAAGTAGGAGACTTCAAATCTCATTAACAGAATCTTCAATTCTGTCCATGCGGGGGCCGCGCACAGCTAATTCTTCCTGTCGTGAATCAGTCAATATGTATTGAAAGGCATGGCTTAATCGAGATTGCGGTGAGTCTACATTCACGCCTACAGGGAGGAAGCCCTTGACGCTATATGAATGATCTTTAAACTAGACTACATGTATGGGTTATTTCTACAAATCTGGCGCTCTAATGTAAAACCAGAATATCTGCTGACCCTTCAGCTATCCTAGACTTACTCTCTTAAAACTTAGAAGCATACCAACCTCTACACCCTCAGATAGCATCTCTACGTCGCGAGCCAGCACTGTTGTAGCAAGTTCCCACTTGTAACATGGCAACCAAATCATCAGAAGTGTCTAAAGCAGATTCTAGCCTCACAGCGCAACAACTTCTCTCCAAGGGCTTGAGACGGTGAGTGCTTAACAGTTATGATTAGATTAAGAGACTGATAATAAATGTAGTGCACAAGTAGAAGGGGAATACTGTGACTTACTTCTATCCTGCCAAGGTTACCAGTGGAAGGCGCATCGCGTAGTGCTTTGCTCTTGGTCCAGCTTTTTCAAGAATGCATGCAAGGATGGCTTCAAGGTATCTCACTCTGGTAACAGTCGCAGAAGAATTAACAGTCGCTGATTGTCGTCCAGGAAGGCACTTCGGGGGTGATTGACCTGAAAGAAGATGATCCGGACACCGTTGCTAGGATGCTCCAGTTCTGTTACACATACGACTACCAGATTATCGTTGACGACAAAGCCCTAGCATCAGATGTTGTAGTCGATCCTATGCTGGTTAATGCTAGGATATACTTTGTCGCTGATAAATACGACATTGGCCCTTTGAAAGACCTTGCTAAGAAGAAATTCGAAGAGGTCGTTAAGGAACAGTGGCGCTTGGAGAGCTTCCCTACCGTCATCAAGGCTATCTACGAGAACACTCTTCCCTCAGACAGTCTTCGTGTCTGTCTAGTATCCGTCGTCAAGCGACACAAGAAGGAGTTACGGGAATCGATCGCATTCATGGAGGTAGTGCGATCTGGCGGTGATTTCGCGGCGGATGTTTTCGATGCATGGACCAACGACAAAGCCCCTGCAGTTAGCGCCTCAGGCTACGAGAGAATGATTCCCAAAACTGATAACGAAGAATACTGGTGCCATGCATCAGCCTCTTATTGGGTGTATACGTTGTCAGAAGCGAAAAACGGACACTGTCGTCACTGTTTGCGTGGACTCTTTCTTGATCACAAGGGAAAAATGTGCGAGCACACTCTCTTGTAGGCTATACAGCCCAGAAGCAAAGAGTTGGAGATGGTATTGAATGTTTACTAAGTAATCACCTTTCGCCACTGCTCGTTTTTCTTCTTCTTCTTCTTCCATATATCCAGCAGCCCGTACAACGATCCATCAGGATCTTCAATGGTCATGGCAACTGAATCTGGTCAGCCGCTAAAGCGCCATAAATTAGTCTATAGCGAAAGACTGGGAGAAGAATCCTTTCAATGCCCTAAAGCCCTGCTCATCCATTCGAACAATCAACACTGATACTCATACACGTGCCTGTTCCTTGTTCTGAAAGGGCTTAGGCCTTCCCTCATCCAGGTGTTATGTTCACTTTAACAAACCTCAGAACCTTAATCCTAGACTCCTCATCTCACCACCTTGATAAACTCGTATCCAGCCTGCAAGATGGCGCAATACCCACCAAGTGACCTAGAGGACTTGAAAGCCAGCGCGCAGGAGGAACTCATTGACGGTCTGCTGGCGTAGGTGACTCTCCCTCTGATGTTTGTTTAATGCCGAGGCTAACGCCAGCTTTTAGAGCTCAAATACACGACAGATGTTGCGATCTGACTCTCACATGCGGCGATCTTTCGTGGAAGGTCCATCGAATCGTGGTTTGCACGCGTTCCAAATTCTTGCAAAAGGCGTGCGAAGGGGGTTTCAAAGTAAAGTACTTCGTTTATCCCCGAGGGCGGTAGCCATTTGCTGATCATCACTACCTAGGAAGGAGCAACCGGCATAATTGATCTGAAAGATGATGATCCTAACGCTATCAAGAGCATGGTCCACTGGTTCTACAAATGCGACTATGAGCTCGGAGCGACGAACAGCAACTCTACCGTAGACCCACGTCAGAACTCCATCGATACTGTCGACCCGTTGATTGCCCATTTGAACATATATGCTCTTGCCGACAAATACGACATTGGATTACTGAAGGAACTTGCCAAGCGGAAGTTCTCTGCCATTCTCCATGAGCACCGGATCAGGGCCAACGACCATTGGACCCAGATATGCTTTCCTAAAGTCGTTGAAAGAGTTTATGACGCGACCATGGCCTCGGATGGTGGCCTTCGTGCCTGTCTCCTACCTATGATCAAAGATCATTGGACTCTTCTACGTGCGGAAGCGGTGTTTATGAGTTTAGTACGATCTCTTGAAGATCTTGCCGTGGACATCATCGATGCGTGGACCAGCGAGAGTGGTATGCTTACCAACAGCGTCGCAGCTGGCTATGGGCATGTTCTGCACTTGTGTTCGACGTGCAAGACTAACAAGGTTATTGATTTGTACAGCAATGGTAAATGGGGACGTTGTCGGTCCTGTCAACACCAAGTTCGGATTCACGACTGGGGAATGGGAGCATATCAAGTGGATCCGGAAGGCTACAACACATATTAGATGCTGAGAATTAGCAGGAGCATCTAGCGTTTACCAAATACTCTCAACTCATAGATCGAGCTTGGCCTCCATGACGCACCTCACAATTTTGACTGGCACGTGTTTGAACGCGTGCAGAAAGTTAGATGAACAACTGAGTAGAAAAGAAGCTGAGTAGAAAGGTTGATAAAGAGCCTGATAGACAGTCTATAAGAAACTGTGGTAGTTCCTCAGTCACACGGCAGCGAGTTAAATGGATCTCATCAGATCGGTATCGCGGAAGCTTGAAAGTATCGTGCACAGGAAATAGGTTATCATTTCCTGCGTGCCAAAATCAGGACTGCCTCAGGGTCGGACATAGCTGGCAATGGCATTGTCTAGACTTACCCCAGAATTTATCCTTCCGCTGCTGCCGCCGCCGCTATCAAAGCAGACTACCTCCAGTCTCTCCGGTACTCGCAAATGACTCAGGACTATCACTTTAGGTCACGTTTACAAGACGATGGAATGGGGGTGGAACATACGAGATGTACAGCATCCGCAGGAGGTCTCGCCACCGATCCATCCCCTGCTACGGAGTCTGATGGAGAATCCGGAACTCGGTGGCTATGTCGAGCACGTCAATTTCTGGGGCAGCAAGAACGATTGGATATCGAAGACTACCTATAACCTCTGGGCTCCGGAAGAATCACCGAAGCTTGCGGACAGCGAACTCCAGGAGGCCATGCAATGGTTCCAGCGTTTCGCCCAGCGTTGTCAAACCTGTGGAGTGAAGCGTTGGGACGTGGTGACAGCGACGCCTATGTCTCCCTTACGCTGGCGTTCTTACCAAACCCCTGCTCGCTGATCTTGAGCGCCGACTTTTTCTCCAACAGCCGGTTCCTAGGTACCTGTTCAAGCACGCATTGCATACTGACTGGAGAAGATTCCCGCTCGGGACGCTTCCACGGTATACCCTGCTGCACGACGCCTAACTTGGCCCGGTCAGCGAGAGCGAAGTCTCAATTGACGTACTTTCCCGCTTTAGGGACATGTACTTCGTCTTCTGCCTACCGATCCTGGAAGTCTTTACCATTGAACTCGGCGCAGCCAAGTGGTTCTGCTGGCCCAGCCCATCGCAGCGCCCCGCCTTTCATCTTTGCCCTTCTGTGAAGCGACCGAGGACGCCCTCGAGCGAACCCTGTCCACGAACCCTCTCTTAAATAACCGCTCTACGGCTACAGCTGCGTGGAAGAATTGCGTACGACGAGGGTTGTTTCTTCAACTTGGGCACCCTCTCACACGCTTTGAATCATGTCCACACCACGCTGGAACCTTTGAAGTAATAGATGGATATTGAACCCGGCGCCGACGACCTTCCCGTTTACAGCAACGGCCGCTTCAAAGGCAGCCTTGATTCCTTTCACCACTTTGGTCGCCTGTCGCACGTCCAAATCCCTTTCGTCATGCTTTCCGGCTGACACTGGACCCCTCGCCAACACGCACGGGCGCTTTCGTCACAGCTCCCTCGCTCGATTCGGCAGCTATGCTTGACTGAGGACTCGGCGGATTGGAAATCCTACGTATGGGGGCCACGGACGTGGCTCGAGCGCGTTCACGATCTGCCGGACGACTGGGAAGTCTCGCGGGGCGAGATAGTCCCGGATTTGCACCGAGTGGAATTGAGCCTGGATAGGAATGCCATGTGGTGGGGGGAGGAAGATGAGGCCGAGTTTGAAACCATGTGCAAGCGGTACAAGATGCAGACTTCGCTCGTAATAAGGTCGCGCAGGTGGACGGCCCATGGTTGACTGGGTTGGCAATTCGGGGCTGAGTCTTTCGAGTGATACATGGATGGACAAACGGGGTATTTTTCGCTTTAGTAGTAGTATAAGACTCGTCATTACCCTAGTAGGACGAAAAGGGAACATAAATCGAAAGGTTCGCCAGTCCCCGAAAAATCGACCACCACCCCCCGATCTAGGGAAGCAAGGTATTGAGCATGCTCGAAGAGGGAAAGGCCACGGCGAGTCGATCGGTGAGCTTGTAATAGGTCTCGAGGAGGCATGTCTCAAGGTCCATTACGCCTACCTTTCGCACACGAACGCTTGCTTAAGCGTACGCATTCCTACGCCAGCACATGACGGCTGGATCTATTTTCACCACGATGACTTATGCTTCAAAGATCACCGCTACCATCGGAAAAAGGTTGTGACTTAAGTGGAATGGGCAAACATAAGTGAACAAAGAACCAGAACCATGGCTACAGGTACGCCTCACGTAGACTAGGAAAATATGTAATGTATTGACAGCTGAAAGAATGGTAAACAGTTTAAGAAACGTACAGCGCGTCTACACGCGTGATGTGATCCGATGCACCCGTACTGTATGGTTTTTGAAACAAACAGTCTTGAGTATTTCGAAAAATGCAGAGTTTGATGGAACTTTTAAGATGATAGAGAATTATAAGGAATTCAAGGCAACTATGACATAGGAACAAGTTTAGTAAGCGAGATATCATGTTCTCAATCGTACTCAATAAGAAGTACAGGACAGTAAACCCCGGATTGAGGTTGTGATACTGCTCACCCAGATCTGAATTAGTGCACACTAGCGTGGCTGAAACGGGTTAGGTAGGTTTGCCGCAACGGCAGAACCTCAACTCTCTTGCCCAAGGCCTTTCCGATTCACCAACTAAGAGCCTTTGGCATCACTTATCCGTGGTTGTGGTAGGCTGATCTCTTGCTCTGTGGAGGCTATTTGGAGAGGCTGGTGAACATATTGGGTCGCATCCAATAGCCATCTACACTTCGAAACCCTCACCCGCTGAAATGTCTGACTGTGAGTCCTCTCTTATCACATCTCTACATCTACCGGAACTGAACAAAGTATCAGCCGATTTTGAGACGATCAGACGCCTTCAGGCTGAGCGCAATGCTGCAGCGGCCGGCAAGAAAGGTTCAAAGACCTTTGATCCTTCCAACCAGCGCACTGACGTCTCGACGAAGGCTTCCCTGACTGAGAGCTTCGATACGTCTCTTTACGATCGTAATGGTGGAGACAGATTTGCTGGCTACAACACAGAGATAGCAGTCGATGGCGACGATGATGGTTTGCCAGACGCCGATGGCGATAACAGCAGGCGGCTTATTGGCCAGTATACGGCCACCAAGGATCAAATGAACGAATTTGCTACGGGCGCTGGGGTGGAGGAAGAGGACATTCTGCTTGGGCGTGAGAAATCAGCCAGAATCGCTGATCGCGAAACTGACTACCAAAAGCGTCGTTTGAACCGCGGCCCTCTTACGCCTACCCGAGCAGATCCGTTTGCTGCCAACCGACAGGCGGGTGTCCAGGAGGATGGTCAAAGCTACCGTGAGATCATGGCAGCAAGGGATATTGAGAAAGAAGAAGAAAGGGTACAGAGGCTGATCGCAGAAAAGCATGCTAACGGAGAGAATGGGATTGTCGAGCACAAGGCTACACTCAAGGCGGAGGATAGTAGTGATAAGGAGAACAAAGATGCAGGCTCAACAGCTGTCGTGGCATCTGGACGAAAAAGAAAGCAACGATGGGATGTCAGCGCAGAAAGCACGCCTGCACCAGAAGACTCCAAAACCAAGAGATCCCGATGGGACCAGACACCTGTACCTGGAGAGACTGCCGTTGACGCCACGCCAAGACGATCGAGATGGGACCAGGCACCATCACTCGTCGATGCCACCCCAATCGGACAACATGGCCTAGCAACCCCAATGCATCCATCCCAATCAGCTGCCATGATACCTACTGCATTCGGTACAGACATTTCCTCACGGAACGCTCCCCTATCGGACGAAGAACTCGACCTCATGTTACCGAGCGAAGGCTATAAAGTTCTTGATCCACCTCCCGGATATGCTCCAATTCGGACACCTGCCCGTAAACTTATGAGTACACCTGCCCCCATTGCAAGCTCAACTGGGTTTGGTGGGTTCATGATGCAGGAGCCGGAGAATGCCCGAACAATGGGCAAACAGCTGCCTACCGAAATTCCTGGAGTTGGTGATCTCCAATTCTTCAAGGCCGAGGACATGGCATATTTCGGCAAATTGGTCGATGGTGGAGATGAGAACGCCATGTCAGTGGAGGAGCTCAAGGAGAGGAAGATCATGCGCCTGTTGCTGAAAGTTAAAAACGGAACACCCCCGATGCGGAAGACTGCTCTACGTCAGCTCACGGACAATGCACGTCAATTTGGTGCAGGCCCGCTATTCAATCAAATCCTTCCTCTGTTGATGGAGAAGACACTGGAAGATCAAGAGCGGCATTTACTTGTCAAAGTCATTGATCGTGTTTTGTACAAGCTTGATGACCTCGTGCGCCCATATGTGCACAAGATTCTTGTCGTCATTGAGCCTCTACTTATCGACCAGGACTACTATGCCCGTGTCGAAGGCCGAGAGATCATCTCAAATCTTAGTAAAGCAGCAGGTCTGGCACACATGATTAGTACCATGAGACCTGATATTGACCACGTCGACGAGTATGTCCGGAATACGACTGCCCGTGCTTTCGCTGTGGTTGCTTCGGCGCTTGGCATTCCAGCTTTACTACCGTTCTTGCGAGCCGTATGTAGGAGCAAGAAGTCGTGGCAAGCAAGGCATACCGGCGTCAAAATTGTCCAGCAGATCCCTATTCTAATGGGATGTGCTATCCTGCCACATTTGAAAGGCTTGGTTGATTGCATTGGAGACAACCTTAGCGATGAGCAAGCCAAAGTTCGGACTGTTACCAGTCTCGCGATTGCCGCACTTGCTGAGGCAGCAAACCCATATGGTATTGAAAGCTTCGATGATATCCTCAATCCTCTCTGGACTGGTGCTAGAAAGCAGCGAGGAAAGGGCTTGGCAGGTTTTCTCAAGGCCGTCGGCTACATCATACCCTTGATGGACGAAGAATACGCCAACTACTACACAAGTCAGATCATGGAAATCCTGCTTCGAGAGTTTTCGTCTCCTGACGAAGAGATGAAAAAAGTAGTGCTTAAGGTTGTCTCTCAGTGCGCAGGTACCGATGGTGTTACTGCTGGCTACCTCAAGGAACATGTGCTTAGTGAATTCTTTAAGAGCTTCTGGGTCCGGCGTATGGCATTGGACAAGAGAAACTATAGGCAGGTAGTAGAGACCACTGTCGATTTGGGACAGAAAGTCGGCGTTGGTGAGATCGTTGAGAGGATTGTCAATAACCTCAAGGACGAGAGTGAGGCTTACCGCAAAATGACATTGGAAACCGTCGAAAAGGTCATTGCTAGTCTTGGCGCTGCAGATATCGGCGAGAGATTGGAAGAACGTCTCATCGATGGTGTACTACATTCTTTCCAGGAGCAGAGCGTCGAAGACATTGTGATGCTTAACGGTTTCGGCACCGTTGTCAACGCCCTTGGAACTCGATGCAAGCCTTACCTGCCACAAATTGTCAGTACTATCCTCTGGCGACTCAATAACAAGTCCGCTACTGTCCGGCAACAGGCTGCCGATCTGATATCCCGCATAGCCATGGTTATGAAGCAATGTGGTGAAGACGCATTAATGGGAAAACTCGGTATCGTGCTCTACGAATATCTTGGAGAGGAATATCCCGAAGTGCTGGGATCCATTCTTGGGGCACTGCGCTCAATCGTCACGGTCGTTGGGATAAATTCCATGCAACCGCCAATTAAAGACCTTCTACCGCGGCTAACGCCTATCCTTCGAAATCGTCATGAGAAAGTGCAGGAGAATACTATCGACCTCGTCGGTCGTATTGCAGATCGAGGTCCTGAGAGCGTCAATGCAAGAGAATGGATGCGGATATGCTTTGAACTGCTCGATATGCTGAAAGCTCACAAGAAGTATGTACCTCAAATCTCTATACCCCCTTCTATCAAATGTCAACATAAGTGCTAACATGGCTTTTTTCAGGGGTATTCGCCGAGCAGCCAACAACACCTTTGGCTTCATCGCCAAAGCTATCGGCCCTCAAGACGTTCTGGCTACCCTACTGAATAACCTCCGGGTCCAAGAGCGTCAGTCCCGTGTCTGCACTGCTGTCGCCATAGGCATTGTCGCCGAAACCTGCGCTCCGTTCACCGTCCTTCCAGCTCTCATGAACGAATACCGCGTGCCCGAACTCAACGTCCAAAACGGCGTTCTCAAATCACTTTCTTTCCTCTTCGAATACATTGGCGAAATGGCAAAAGATTACGTCTACGCCGTCACCCCGCTCCTCGAAGACGCTCTCATCGACCGCGACCAGGTCCATCGGCAAACCGCGGCTTCGGTAGTCAAGCACGTCGCGCTCGGTGTTGTTGGTCTAGGCTGCGAAGACGCGATGCTGCATCTACTCAATCTCCTCTACCCCAACCTCTTCGAGACCTCTCCTCACGTAATTGACAGAATCATCGAGGCGATCGACGCTATCCGAATGGCAATCGGTCCAGGCATGGTTATGAATTACGTCTGGGCGGGTATCTTTCACCCGGCTAGGAAGGTTAGGAGCCCGTATTGGAGGTTGTACAACAATGCGTATGTGCAGTCGGCGGATAGTATGATTCCGTATTATCCGAATATGGATGAGGAGAAGTTGAATAGGCATGAGTTGGCGATTGTTTTGTGACGGAGGGGGTGGGATGGCAAGGGAGTTGGGAATGTAGGATGCTTCTTGCCTTGTACTTTCATAGCGGGTTGGGGAGGAGCGCAGAATTATCTGAGTGTGACTCGGTGGTACTCTTCAAGGTATCTTGTCTTAATGATTGTATAGTCACTGCTATTTGTAGATCGTCGAATTGCCAAAGAGAAACAATCCAACCACGATATTATCAGAGTAGGTGAGATTTTCTCCTAGCATGATGGAAAGGCATAACTTTCTGTGCTGAGTTACTCCATTTTGAAGGCCTTTAGTCTGATGATCCTCCATTCGGAAATCTCTCAAAAGACTTCTTCATGGTTCTACTTGTTAGACCTACTCTACTGGGTGGCTACATCCTAGGTCCTACCGTCAGGGATAGGTGGATGCTTGGAAAGCGTGTCCCCAGTCTCAGCCGTGACATAGCAACCATGCGAAAATGAGCGCTCTCATAGCTTGCTACGAACGATGAGCAACTTCTACCCCTGGACTCTAAACGTCCGCCCACTGGCCGTCTTCCTTTCCTTCTCCTCATTCTCCGGTCTAGCTCTGTTAAGTACTGTTTGTTATCAGCCAACAATCCCGGCAAACCAAGTGTGTGGGACCTCACCTTGAAGGAAATCAGCCGTTCGCCGTCGCATCCTCGAGTGGATGTAGGCCTTTGACGCTTTAATGTGGTAGTGGAAGTAGTCGCGGAAGGTCTGGATGTGGGAGATGGTTTCTTGTCGTCTTTGGGATGTGAGGTGGCGGGGGAAGAGGACTGAGCTTGTGGTTAGGCTTGGCGATGGACGAAAGGGGGAGAGATTACCGAATGTTACATAGCCGACTTCGCCGTGAGTGCCGTCTGCCAGCCCTTTGACGTTTTGTAGCTCTAGTGGTGGCTCGTTACGGTATAGGACTTGGGGTGCGTTTTGTATAGCTCTTCTTCGGGCGTCGACGAATTCCTTTGAGCAGCTGTTAGCCATCCTCCGAAAGAAAAACTTAGCTATATATGCTAACCTGCAAGAAGACTTTTCCGAATATCCGGTCTGTTTCTTCTCTGAATATCGTGCTGAAGATGACCGTAACCCTATCATGACTGGCTTTGATATATATGGCTTCTTCATCTCTGTAATGAATAGACATCACTTCCCCGCCCTCTTGCAAACCTTCAGGTGCGGACTCCCTTGTAAATTTCGAGGCCTCCTCCTGCATCTTCGCAAAATCGTCGAAAGCCTTTTCGAAGGGCGCTGCCATGGCATTGCGCTTTAGTAGCGATACTCGACGTACCAAGTCATCCCGAGTCTCTGAAGAACCCATCATCAGCGCCGTTTCTATCTTCGCGATCCTTCATTCAACCTACCTTGATCCGCAGGCAAGCCACCCAGATCGATTTGTATGGAGAAGTCATAGCCAGCTTCGGGAGCAACTATATAGGGGCCGTACTCCCTTTCAAGGACTTGCTGCGCGCCATATTGCAGCAGCTCTTTGTAACATTTGACGGATATAGAGATTAGGATCTTTGATTTTGATTCGGGAGTGGAGAGATGGAACGTGACGCCATCGAAGTCGGAGACTACTTGGTCTACGGATACCTGTGGTGCCCTATTTGGAGAATTAGTACGAAGGTTAGGGCAGACGTGGGGGGGTAATACCCAGAGAAGCGTTCGGTGAGGAGGGATTGTATTAGCACATTCTGGTAGTCTAGGAGAAGCATGATTTCTGGACTAGACGATCATGGCCTGAGATATAGCTGGAGTGACAATGAAATTTGGCAAGTAGTAGAGAGGCGATCCCAGAATGATGCTTCGTTAATGCTCGTCAATTGATATCCTAGGCTGCGGATTAAGGTCCGCAGAAAGCTCGCTTAGAGCTAGCGCTTCCGTATCGATTGGCGGCATAAGAAAAGTTTCCCGCAGTTCGAGCCTTTGAATTTCCGGCGTAAACATGGTGAAATCCTACTTGTAAGTGCGTTGTCTCCGCATGCCGAAAGGGGAAGTTGAGATACTAACTGACGTAGGAAATATGAGCACTCTAAAACATTTGGAATCATAACATCCGCTTCTTCTAACGCCATCTGGAGCCCCGAGGAAAATTTCCAAAATGCTGCACTTCGTTCCTCTGGCACAGGTAGGGCTGTCGTCGGCGCTGATGAGGAGGTGCTTTTCTGGGACTTGAAGAAGGGGGAGCTAGTCAATCGGTGGAAGGATACCGATTGCAGCGCAGAGGTGACAACCATTGCGCGCAGCAAAGCAGACCCAGATATTTACGCTGTCGGGTAAGTTGACTGAACTTGGTAATGCAACATACATTACTTACACGTGGATTGTAGCTATGGAGACGGCAGCATTAGGCTCTGGGATTCCAGGATAGCCACGGTTATCATCAGCTTCAACGGTCATCGATCCGCAATCACGACTCTGGCTTTTGACAAGTATGGAATACGTCTGGCAAGCGGGGCTAAGGATACGGATATCATTGTCTGGGACTTAGTTTCAGAAGTTGGAATGTTCAAGCTACGCGGACACAAAGATCAGATTACGGCTTTGCAATTCCTTCAGCCCACCAACGCTGAGGACAGCGCGGACGACGGCCAGCCAAATGGGAATGGAGTATCAAACCATGAAATCCCTGCTAGTCAAGAGGATCATGCTGGTTTTCTGCTCTCAACGAGTAAAGATGCTCTAATCAAGGTCTGGGACGTTGAGTCTCAACATTGCATAGAAACTCATGTAGCACAAACGAACGGGGAATGTTGGGCCATGGGAATATCGTCCGACAGCTCAGGTTGTATTACTGCTGGCAACGAGGGAGAATTGAAAGTATGGTCTATTGACATGAGAGGACTGGGAGAGGCCGCAAGGCAGATCAGTGAAGGTTCGGAGCGGGCATATCTACGAGAACGGGGTGTTCTGTACCGACAAGGTAGAGACAGAGCTCTTGGGGTCAGCTTCCATCCCAGAGGCGCTTACATTGCCGCCCATGGCTCTGAAAAAGCTGTAGAGGTCTGGAGAATACGTTCCGAAAGCGAGGTACAGAAGACATTGGCAAGAAAGAGGAAAAGGCGGCGGGAAAAAGCTATAGCAGCAGCTGCTCAGGACAACAAGGTAAATGGAGAAATAGTTGAGGAAGACGGGATTGTTGAAGATATCGCGTCTGCCGACATAAGCGATGTGATAGTTCGTTGTGTCATAGTACGAACGGGTGGAAAGGTCCGATCCATAGATTGGGCCGGCGGAAGACCCAGCAAGGCTCTCCAGCTTCTAGCAGCCACTACGAATAATGAGTTGGAGCTTTACAGCATAGTAACGAAAAAAGAAGACAAAAAAGCCAAGTCTGACGAGCCACCAGAGTATACTCGTACATTCTCGGTGGACATGCCAGGTCACCGCACAGATGTCCGATCCTTGGCTCTGAGCTCGGACGATAGGATGCTCGCATCTGCAAGCAATGGTAGTCTAAAGATATGGAATGTTCGAACTCAAAGCTGCATTCGGACGCTCGACTGCGGCTACGCTCTATGCTCTTCATTCCTACCTGGTGACAAGATCGTTGTCGTTGGAAATCGGAACGGAGAGCTGGAGATATTCGACATAGCGTCTTCAACCCTTATCGACACCATCAAAGCACATGAGGGACCAGTCTGGACTATGCATGCCCATCCAGATGGCAGGTCAATCGCAACCGGCAGTGCCGATAAATCCGTCAAATTCTTCAACTTCGAGGTCGTGCAGGAGGAAATACCAGGCACGAAGCGCACAACGCCCCGTTTCAAGCTTGTTCACACACGTACCTTGAAAGTCGCCGACGATATCCTCAGTGTTCGATTCTCCCCTGACTCCCGCCTCATCGCCCTCTCTCTCCTGGATAGTACGGTTAAGGTGTTCTTTATAGATTCGCTAAAATTATTCCTCAACCTGTACGGCCACAAATTACCGGTACTTAGCATGGACATCTCTTACGATAGTAAATTGATCGTGACCTGCTCGGCTGATAAGAATGTTAGACTCTGGGGTCTTGACTTTGGAGATTGTCATAAGGCATTTTTTGCACATCAAGACAGCATTATGCAGGTAGGGTTTGTTCCTCACAATCAGGACGGCAATGGCCACCACTTCTTCAGTGCAAGCAAAGACCGCCTGATCAAATATTGGGACGGCGATAAGTTTGAGCAGATACAGAAGCTTCAGGGCCACCACGGAGAGATCTGGGCATTAGCTGTAAGCCGGACCGGCGAGTTTCTCGCTACGGCCAGCCATGATAAGAGCATCCGAGTTTGGCAACAGACCGATGAGCAAATTTTCCTTGAGGAAGAGCGAGAGAAGGAATTAGAGGACCTTTACGAAAGTACGCTTACTACTTCTTTAGAACAAGACGAAGAAAATGGAGAAGAGAAAAGTGAGGTTGCTGGGGCAGGCAAGCAAACAGTCGAAACGCTCATGGCAGGCGAGAAAATCGCCGAAGCACTTGAAATCGGCATCGTGGATCTAGAAATCATGCGGGAATGGAGGCAGGCGAAAGCCACTCAGCCTAAGCTCGCCCTTCCGGCTCGTGATCCAATCTTCCTCGCTTTTAACAATATCTCCGCTGAAGCACATGTACTTGCGGTAGTGCAAAAGATCAAAGCTGCGGCGCTTCAAGACGCTCTCTTGGTGCTCTCTTTCGACAAGCTGCCCGCACTCTTTACATTCCTCCGAATATGGGCTGAAAGACAATGGAACATGACTCTCACCTGCCGGATCCTATTCTTCATGCTCAAAACACACCATAAGCAGATAGTAGCAAGCAAAACAATGAGGCCGATGCTAGAAGGCATTCGGCTCCATTTGCGAAGTTCGCTACAAAGGCAGAAAGACGAAATGGGATTGAATCTTGCAGCTTTGAGATTCCTAGGAAGTAGGATTAGGGAGAAGGGTACAAAAGAATATGTCGATGAGGAGGTGTGGGAAGAAGACGAGGTGCAAAAAGGGAGAAAGAAAAGGGGCTTTGTAGATACAGCTTGATATGCTAGCTAAGACAAATATGAAATCTTAAGCATTATCGCACAGGCTTTTCCATGTATTAAAAGACCTTATTAGACGTTCAATCAATTAACATACGTGTCGCCCCGGATTATGCGAAAGACCCCTGTATATCAAAACCGCCCTACGCGGTACCTCATGCAGATCACGCGTCTTCGCCAAACTTTGAACCTCCTCCGCATCTTCCCACTCAAGCATGCGATGGCCATGGCAGTCTTCCCCTCCCCCAGACGTCCCAGATAAAAAGCCTCCTCCCATCAGCTGGACAACCACTCTCAACGCCACAGACTGGCAGCATTACACCGATCCGCGCACCATCATCCCCACCATCGTCCTCACAGCAAGTGCCCTCTTTCTAACCCGCATATACCGCTCCTACCTGCGCCGCATCCCGCAGGCCGTAAGCATCCAGCCCGCGTTCTGGCGGAAAAGGAGTCTATTTGGGAAGGTCTCAAGTGTGGGCGATGGGGACAATTTCAGGCTGTTTCATACCCCTGGGGGAAGGTTGGCGGGGTGGGGGTGGGTGCCCTGGAGGAGAGTGCCGGTGAAGAGGGAGGAATTGAAGGATAGGACTGTACGTTGATTTCCCAGAATACACTGCTGCGGAAAGCGAAGTACAATCATGGCAGATGCTGAGACTAGAATTCGGGTACAGATCCACATCCGCCTCGCCGGCGTCGACGCCCCCGAGCTCGCCCATTTCGGCCGCCCTTCCCAGCCCTTCTCCCAAGAAGCCATTGACTGGCTGACGTCCTACATTCACCTCCGCCGCGTGCGCGCCTACGTCTACAAGCGCGACCAGTACGACCGCGCCGTCGCGACCGTCTATGTGCGCAAGTGGCTGCTGAGGAGAGATGTGGGCTTGCAGATGCTGCGCATGGGGCTGGCGACGGTGTATGAGGCGAAGACGGGGGCGGAGTTTGGGATGTTGGAGGAGAAGTATCGGAAGGCAGAGAGGTGGGCGAAGTTGAGGGGGAGGGGAATGTGGGGGGGTAAAGGTGGGTTTGAGAGTCCGAGGGATTATAAGACGAGGATGCAGGGGATTGAGGGGGAGAAGAAATGAGATTGGAATGTCCTTGTGAGAAATACGAGGATGCAAGGAATGGAAGGGGAGAAGAAACGACCCCAAAATACCACCCGCAGCATGCTCGTGAGGAACACGTGGATTCAGAGTCAAGACGAAAAAGGAATTGTATATCACCCGCAGCATGCTGTTGCTAATGGCTGCTTCCTGGACATGTCCGCTCTGCATGGGAGTTTCACCCATGAGTCCCGCGAAGGGTTGTTCCCTGAGCAGGAACAACAAGAACCTCCAAAGATCAAAAATTCTCCCAAAAGGTTTGGAACCCTCCAAGGTCCTGAACCCTCCAGATCAGCAGAACAAACGTCATCTCTACTATTCACCCTCCTTTCGCCATACGTTCCAATCACAATACTCATCCATCCGCCTCCTTTCCTTTCCCTACTACACCTCTTGCCACCTCCACCTCCCATATGTACACTTGCCTTGGAACACGGAAACATTCGCATTTTCGTCCGTATCAGACAATGGATTGAGTGTTGTCGGTATGAGTTTATATTATGGGATTCCGAGACATGAGGGGTGAGAGAGGAGTGGAAGTTGAGGTTAGGAAGCAGTTTGCATCTTTCTACTTCAGTGGACTGACTCTCTGCCACAAAAAACCCCCCTTCTTCCCAACCAACCCTTCCCCCCCTCTCCTCTCCTCTCCACCCTCATCTCCCGCATCCCCCTCCATTCCTAAACCTCACACACACACACACACACACACACCCCCCCCCTTTCAAAAATTTGAAAAAAAACCTAAACAATTTAAATTCAGCTCTTCCTTAAATTCCTAGATAAAAGCACCGAGTATATCATACCATTACGGTTTAAAAAAAAAAATTTAAATGAGATCCTGCGAATTGGAGGAGGCGGGGGGCGATAAGAGGGGGTTGATGGAAAAAGGGGGGGGGGAGGGGGGTTAAGAGAAGGGTTTACGAAAAGGGGGGAGGGGGAATAATAACCGTTTTGCTGAATCCGACAGCTCGGGCATTAAACCCGAATTTCTTATATCGTCCATTCCATTCCCCTTCCCCTTCCCATCCCCCATCTTCCCTTCTTCTATTCCTTCCTGACTTAAT